>ERZ1023183.24-NODE-24-length-68972-cov-10.408680_pt1 | contig 68972 bp, 64 predicted proteins | sample MGYA00521095_ERZ1023183 | MGnify/ENA primary metagenome ERZ1023183 (study PRJEB32759, sample SAMN07749889) | skin metagenome | biome: transportation; feature: city; material: polyester macromolecule | host: Homo sapiens | place: Hong Kong:TW line | collected... | reverse complement strand
GGTCAAGACGCTCCTGGTGCTCGGAGTAGTCGCCGTGGCTCATGTTGAGACGGGCGATATTCATGCCAGCCTCCATGAGCTCCTTCATGGCGTCGTGGCTGGCCACAGCGGGCCCAAGGGTATTCACAATTTTAGCTCTACGCACACCTATACGATACCGCCCGAGACAATGCGGACCCGAGTCAGAACCCCAGTCACCATCGGATGTACACCAGACGTTCACCCAGAATGCACAGATGGCCACCGTATGCCGAGCGACTGCTCAGATTTGCCTCACCACATCGAGCGCATGCTGGAGATCCGCCGGAAGATCAGCATGAAACGTCACCCACTCGCCACTTCCCGGGTGAGCGAAGGACAGCTCGGCAGCGTGCAACCATTGCCTCTCCAAACCCAGCTCCTTCGCAAGCGCAGGGTCACAACCGTACAGTGGATCCCCACAGCAGGGGTGCTTGACCGCCGCCATGTGCACGCGAATCTGGTGGGTCCGACCGGTTTCAAGATGCACTTTGAGCAAGGTCGCATGTCGGAAAGCTTCCACCGTCTCATAATGAGTCACCGAGTGACGACCCCCATCAACGATGGCCATCTTCCAATCATGACGATGATCGCGGCCGATCGGAGCGTCAATGGTGCCTGCGAAAGGGTCGGGATGGCCCTGCACAAGGGCAAGGTAAACCTTGTCAACAGCGCGATCCCGAAATGCCTGCTTCAACAGGGTATAGGCGTGCTCGCTCTTGGCCACCACCATGAGTCCGGATGTACCAACGTCAAGACGCTGAACGATCCCTTGACGCTCTAGTAGGCCACTAGTGGAAATTGCGAATCCAGCTGCCGCGAGATGCTCGACGACGCTTGGCCCCTCCCAGCCCAAGGACGGGTGAGCAGCAACCCCGGCTGGCTTATCGACGACAACAATATCCGAGTCGTCATGGACGATCCGCATCCCCTCAACGATCTGCGGGGTTATGGACGGCGTCGAGACTGGATCAGACAGATCGACGTCGAGCATCTGACCGGCAGTTACTCGCACCGACGCCCGGGAGACCTGTTGGCCGTCGAGGAAGACCCCGCCCTCTTCAATAAGGTTGCCAATCCGGGAGCGGGATACCCCGCTCATGCGAGCGGCAGCGACATCGACCCTTTCCCCGTCAAGACCGTCAGGTACTAACAGGACGCTCACATCTCCTCCTTCTCCTCACAGCTCCTTAGTCGTCCATCCCATGATCAGTCCTGTGGTGCCCGGAGACAGTCGTTAATACGATGAGCACAGCGGTGCAGGTGATGAAAATGTCGGCAACGTTGAATACCGCAAAGTGCGGCAAACTGATGAAGTCGACGACATGGCCACGCAGTGGGCCGGGGGCTCGGAAAATCCGATCAGTCAGGTTGCCGCAGATCCCAGCAATGAGCATGCCGCAAGCAATAAGAGACCAGCGATGACGAGCTCGGGGCACTCCCCATACACATACGGCAACGAGCATGGCGACCGCAAAGAGGCTGATCAACACAGTGACCGTTGAGCCCATCGAAAAGGCCGCCCCAGGATTGCGCAACAGGCGCAGTGTGATCAAACCACCGAACCAGCTCGGCGGGTTGTAGGGATCGAGGTGGGCAACCGCCTCAACTTTCGCCCATTGGTCAAGTCCGTAGCCGAGCACAGCAATGACGACCATGACGAGACGCCAACGCTTCAGCTGCCCCCCGATCAACACGGTCGAGTCAGAGCTCACCGACGCTCTTGACGTTGCTTGCACTTGACGCACATAGTGGCTCGCGGGAACGCCTGCAGCCGGGCTTTCCCAATCGGTTCGCCGCAGGATTCGCACGTTCCCCAGGTGCCCTCATCGAGAAGCTGAAGGGCCAGCTTCGACTGGTCGTATACTGCGCGAGCATTACGGGTGACGGAAATCTCCTGGTCGCGCTCGAACTGAGAGGAACCGACATCGATGGTGTCCATTCCAGCACCGTCATTCCCCTGCTTCATGAGGTCAGCAAGGTCATCCTCAGCTTTAGCGAGAGCCGTGCCCATCCTCTGAACATCGGACTCAAGGGTGCCAATGATTTCGCTGACCTCATCGGCCGTCCACGGCTCATCGCCGTCGCGCACCGACAAGGATGCGGCAATCGCCTCGACATCATGGTCTGACATGGAACTCTCCATCGTCATGCGGGGATTGCCCCCGGCTTCGTGGTATGTGCCGTTCATATCATCACCTACATGGGGGTGACATGAACTGTGGGCTGACATTACACCCATGAAACTCACTCGTCACTCTCGTGGGTGTCGCCCACGTTAACCGCCGTACAACAAAAGCTCCGTGTTCCCGATCCTTCGACCGAGAGCACGGAGTTCTATGACGTGTGTTTTGTGTCAGTTCTGCTGCTGGCCACGTCCGATGAGGGCATCCAGACGGGGGGTGGAAGAACCCCCGGGAGCAACACGATTCTCAGACTTGAGAAGCTCAGGCAGCTCAGCGGGCTCAAAGACACCCTTATCCAGGTTGTCAGCCTGAGCACGCAGATGAGCGGTAAGGGCCTCGCGGTAGCTTGCTTCGAACGAACGCAGGTGATCAACGTTGCCCGCGAGGTTATCGCGCTCAGCCTCGAGCTCACGGAAGAGCTCGGTGCGGCGAGTCTGAGCGTCAGCGTTAACCCTATCGGCGTTGCTCTTGGCGTCAGAAGTCAACTTCTCAGCGTTCACACGGGCGTTGGACTCGATGCGCTCAGCGCGTGTCTGCGCGTCAACAGTGAGCTCGCGGGCCTTAGCCTCAGCGGCCTGAACCTTACGACCGGCCTCGTCCTCAGCCTCATGGACAACGCGCTCAGCATCCGCAAGGGCAAGCTCGACCATCCGGACGACAGCCGGGGATGCCTCAGCACTGGTGGTGACAACGAGCTTTTTGACCCCATCCTCGGTGCTCACAGACTGCTGCGCAACGGAGGAGGTTCGGCTACGGACAGCGAGGGCCTGGGCGTCACGAAGTTGTGCGCCGAGACGCTCATTCTCACTGCGCAGGCGGGCGACCTCAGCCGGGTCAATATTCTGGCCAGGACGCTGTGCAGCACGACGCAGCTCCTCGACTTGGGACAGCAAGGAAGCCTTCTCCCGCTCCAGCTGGTGGGCGCGATTCTCGGCCTCCCGTTGAGCAGTCTTGGCACGATCGGCTTCGCCGGAATCAACCGAGCGATCATTCCGCTGGGAGCGAAGTGTCTCAACTTGAGCACGCAAATGCTCGTTCTCGTTGATGAGATCCTGATCGGGCTTCTGTTCTCCCGGCTCACCCGACTTGAGAGCCTCGACCTGGGCCTTGAGACGCTCATTCTCATCGGTGAGGGTCATGAACGCCGCCTCAACCTTGTCGACGAAGTCGTCGACCTCAATGGCGCGGTAGCCCTCTCCGGGGCGTTTGACCATCGGGAAACGAACCTTACGCACCTCTTCGAGGGTCAGCGTCATTGTGCACTCCAAGATGTCGGGAACAGTCAAGACCCGTGAGGCGGACCGAGATGGCCCGGGATGGACACGAGATGACGTTAAGGCTACTCCACCAAGACGCCCACGTCACTTAAGAGGCTCAACCTGACCTTCGGGGTATGAGGCCTCATCGCCAAAAGATGGTGACAACGACTCGCTGGAGTATAGCCAGTAACACAAAGACAATGATAAACCCTACCGAGAACCCGACGTTGCCGAATCTCACCGGTGGCACGAGGCGATCAAAGAATTTGATAGGCGGATCAGTCACAGTGTAAACCGCCTCAAACGCTACCGCAAGGGCACCGCGTGGTTCGAAGTCTCGTATCAGGAGCGGTACCCAGGACATCAGCATCCGGACGATAAGCAGCACCGTGTAGATCTCGATGATCCAGGTGAGGATGGTCCCGGTCAAAATCATGGCCGACCCGTCAGGATTGGTTAAAGAACCCGCCGCTGGCGATGCGGGCCTTGTCCTCCGGGGTGACGTTAACGTTACGGGGACACAGCAAGAACACCTTACTGGTGACCCTCTCAATGGTCCCATGCAGCCCGAAGATGAGGCCAGCGGCGAAATCGACGAGACGTTTGGCGTCCGCATCGTCCATCTCGGTGAGGTTCATGATGACCGGAATGCCTTCACGGAATTGTTCACCAATAGTCCGCGCCTCGTTGTAATTACGCGGGTGGACGGTCAGGATGCGGTTAATGTCAGCAATGCTTGACTCCTCGAGTCCCGGACGGCGACGGCGCTGAACCGCCTTGTGCTCCCGAGCGTGCTGCTCATTGGAATCATGATGATGCAACTGGGTCACCTCCGAAGATGGCTCATATCCGTCGTCGGAGTAGACCTCCGTGGTGAGCTCCTCGTCTGGAAGATCCTCCTCGTCGTACCGACGATCGTCAACGATCCCGACGTACGAGGCAATCTTCCTGCCGATTCCTGCCATCTGGAGCTCCTTCTCGTGGGCTTGTCCCCGGACGGGGGTTCTCACCATTCAAGCCTGCCACTGATACTGCCACGGTTTGACGGGACACGCGAATGGCCGACTCATCATGGACCGGACGATTCCGCCGTCATTGGACGTCGCAAGCCCTCCACACCAAACCAGCTTGTCGACCCGCGCCATGATCTCGACGGTGGGAGAAAAAGTCGTCTCCCTCACGCGTGCAGGGGTCTAGCCCGACAGCGGTCACACCAAGTGACTCGAGTTGGGCTAGCGCGCCCGCACCTAGATCAAGGGCCGGAGTACCCTGTCGGGTGACTGCACGAGTAGCTGGATGCTCGGCCCAGACTTGCTCGGCCATCTCTGCGGGGACCTCGTAGCACCGGCCACAAATATGGGGACCCAACCACGCGAGCAACTCTGTGGCCCCCATCTCGCGCATGGCCTTAACAGCGGCGGGCAACACACCTGCTAAGAAACCCACTCGTCCCACGTGAGCGGCACCAACCACTCCAGCCTTCGGGTCCGCCAGAATAATCGGCATGCAGTCGGCCACCCGAATAGCCAGCGCAACTCCGGGTAGATCGGTGACCATCGCGTCGGCAATGGGAAGCTTCGGCTGTCCCTCGATGCTATCCCCGAGGTATCGCTGCGGGGTCCATCCCTCGACGTCGTCGGGGCCGACCCACCAGACCTCGTTGCCATGTATTTGATGGCAGACCATCACTGGACCCAGGCCCAGCTGAGAACGAAGAGATTCGACATGTTCAAGAACAGTGGGGTCCTCATCGGTACGACCGAGGTTGAACCCCTCGAAACCAACGTCTCCCAGACCCCGCCCGGAAACATCGACACGATCGGTGAAGGCAACCCCGACACCATGATTGTCACCGGGGTCGATAACGAATCTCAGCACCCTACTTCAGGAAGTCGGGGATGTCGAGGTCGTCATCCGGCTCTTCAGGCGAGTTGACAGGCTCCACAGGCTGACCCGGCTGCTGCGGCTGAGCTTTCCTGAACGGACTGCCCTGGGTCTGCGGACGGATCGGCGTCGGCCGCTGGTTATCGGCGGACTGGCGACCTGCTGACGAGCTCGCCCCAGCCGAGGTCGTTTCAGCAGTACTCGTTCCAGCACCAAAAACTCCTGCAGAAGACCGGTTACTCATAGCAGGACGGGAAGCAGGACGCTGGCTGATCCCAGGCTGCTTGGTACCGGTAAGCTGGCCGTTCTCGAATCCAGCCGCAATAACCGTAACGCGTACCTCGTCACCGAGGGCGTCATCAATGATCGTGCCGAAGATGATATTGGCCTCGTCATGGGCGGCCGCCTCAATGAGGTTGGCCGCACTGGCAACCTCAAACAGACCAAGATCGGAACCACCAGCGATAGACAGTAGGACGCCGCGAGCACCGTCGATGGACACCTCGAGCAGCGGAGACGAGATAGCCATCTCTGCGGCCGCCCGCGCACGGTCCTCTCCAGATGCACGACCGATACCCATGAGGGCGGATCCAGCATTCGACATGACCGATTTGACGTCGGCGAAATCAAGGTTGATCTGACCGGGAGTGGTGATGAGGTCAGTAATACCCGAAACACCTTGCATAAGCACTTGGTCAGCCTGCTTGAAGGCGTCAAGAATGGCAATCTGCTGATCGGTCATATCCAGCAGCTTGTCGTTCGGGATGACGATAAGAGTATCGACCTCGTCGCGCAGATTGTCGATGCCCTGCTCGGCCTGGGAGGACCGACGATGGCCTTCGAAGGAGAACGGGCGGGTGACAACACCGATCGTCAAAGCGCCAAGAGATCGAGCGATCTTGGCGACGACAGGTGCCGCTCCGGTGCCGGTCCCACCGCCCTCACCAGCGGTGACGAAGACCATGTCGGCACCCTTGAGGGACTCCTCGATCTCGTCGGCATGGTCCTCGGCAGCCTGCCGTCCCTTATCCGGGTCGGCTCCGGCCCCCAGCCCTCGAGTGAGGTCCCTGCCGATATCGAGCTTAACGTCGGCGTCGCTCGTGAGGAGGGCCTGGGCATCGGTATTGACGGCGAGGAACTCGACTCCCTTGAGTCCCGCCTCGATCATGCGGTTTACGGCATTGCAACCTCCGCCGCCTACCCCCACGACCTTGATCACGGCGAGGTAGTTTTGGGATGGAATAGCCACTGGAGTTCTGCCTCACTCTTGTCTGACGGACCGGTCTAGGGAAAGGTTATGAGCACGTCAGAAGGGTGTCCAACGCTACAGCCAACCTTAACCTCGACCCTCAACCGCAGCTTGAGACTGCTCACCGTGAGGTCGGATGCTCAGGCGACGAGACGTCATAACAAGTCGCCTTGACGTGGAGCATCGCCGTAATGACCTTGGCCTTGAGAACAGATTGATCCGCCGATCCCCACACCACTGTTCGCTTGCCAGACAGCACCACGACGATAGCATCGCGGGACTTGGCTTCGATGTGGTCAACATAACGTCTCAGCTGAGTGGGGAAGGAATCCGCGACGGTTGCGACGTCTCGCAATAAGTCATGATTCCCAGACGCGGTCGTCGCCCACACCACGTTCGGCATGGGCTTTGCGCTTCGGTTAAAGATCCTCCCTGAGGGATCAATCCACAGGTAGCCCCCGGGAGTTTTCACCTGATACGAAATTTTCAACTCGGTGACATCAATGACGACAGTGTGCGGCCATTTCCGGTGTACCTCAGCCTGTTGGACGATATCCATGGCCCTCACGCGCGCAGCTACATCGTCGGTGTTTACCCTCGCCAGCGGCTGACCCTTCAGCACCTTGGCGGCCTGCTCGACTTGGGACGCCGTCACAAGGTGAGTCCCGTGTACCTCGATGGTGTCAACGCATAGCAACGACGAGCTGCGAACGATCCAGATCGCGACGAAGATGAAAACCACCACAGCGGCAACAACACCCGCAATGATCCGGTTGCGCTTTCTGCGGCGCCGACGTCGTAGCTCCATCGCGACGCTGATATCGGAGACCGGCATCAAGCCTTCCCCTCCAGCAGACCCACTAAAACCGGGCCAACCAAAGTGACATCTCCTGCACCAAGGGTGATAACGAGATCTCCGGGACGCACTTCTTCGGCGAGGGCTTCAGGAAGGTCTTGCTTATCGGGAACATACCGGGAATCCCCTCCTGCAGCGAGAACAGCGTCGTGCACCAACTCGCCAGTCACACCGGGAATAGGGTCCTCGCGAGCTGGATAGATATCGGACACGATGACCCGATCTACGAGGGTAAGCGCCGATCCGAACTCACCGACGAAGTCCCTGGTGCGGGAGAATAAGTGGGGCTGGAAACAGGCAATGACCCTCCCCTGCCCCGTCACGGCGCGGCGTGCCGCACCAAGAGTGGCGCGCAACTCCGTCGGGTGGTGGGCGTAATCGTCAAAGATTGATACGTCGTTAACCCGTCCGACCAGTTGAAAACGTCGCAGTGTCCCCGTGAAGGATGCAATTCCTGCAAGCAGGTCCCGATGGCTAATTCCCAATAGAGAGCCCACGCAGTATGCAGCGGCAGCATTCGACAGGTTATAGCGACCGGGCACCTGAAGTTCCAGGCGCCCCTGGGTGGGCCCATGAACGAGAGTCGCTGAGGCGGCCTTGCCATTAAGATCAAGGTCAACGAGCCTGACCTCAGCTTGCTCAGATTCTCCGTAGGTAACGACTCGCACCGTACCAGTGCTCTCGAGTCGACACGCCAACTCGGCCGCCCCCGGATCATCGGCATTCGTCACGACGTAGCGCACCTCGGGACGAGTCGCCATCGACACAAAGCCATCGAAGTACGCCTGTGGGGTGCCCCAATTGTCGAGGTGATCGGCTTCCACATTGGTGATGACGACGATTTGGCTTGGGTACTGTAGGAAAGACCCATCGGATTCATCAGCTTCCACCACGAAAGCTTCCCCTCCACCAAGGTGAGACGACTTGCCCGTGGCAGCCAATGGGGAGCCAATGACATAGGACGGGTCAGCTCCAGCATGGTCGAGCATGGTGGCAACCATACCGGTCGTTGTTGTCTTGCCGTGGGTTCCAGCGATCGAGATCCCTTCCCGGCCCAGCATGAGGGCTGCCAATGCAGCGGAGCGATGCCAGATCCGCAAACCCAGCCGGTGTGCCTCGACCAGCTCGGGGTTGTCGGGACGGATAGCCGAAGAGACGACCACCGTACGAGCCCCCACCAGATGGGACGGGTCATGGCCTACCCACGTCTGAACGCCCAGATTCGCAAGATCACGCAAATTAGCCGAATCGACCTGGTCGGAGCCGCGCACCTCGACTCCCATATTGTGGTAAATCCGTGCCACACCGCTCATTCCGGCTCCGCCAATAGCGATGAAGTGGACCGGACCAACGGCGCTGGGATCGAGTAGCTCCACAGGTTCCCGCAATGACATGAGATATCTCCTCAAACAGTCGTTGGGCCGATCGACCTCGCGGCCAAGATCACCCGCACCGCCATCTCTTCAGCGGCGTGAGCGGGCATGAGTCCCCGCCCCGCCGCCGACATGCGGGCAAGAGCATCAGTATCATGGATGCGGGAAGTCTCCGCTAGGAGACGCTCAGCGTCGAGGTCCGCATTGGCGACGACAACGCCAGCACCGGCGTCAACCGCCAAGGTAGCGTTGCGTGCCTGCTCGCCATTGCCGTGGGGCAGTGGCACATAGATCGTTGGCAAACCGACGGTCGCTGTCTCCACCACCGTTCCAGCACCAGAACGGGCCATCATGAGGTCGGCAGCCGCATAAGCACTCGCCATGTCGTCAACGTATCCCACTGGCAGCCATGAAGCCCCAGTCGACTCGTCAGTAACTGCCGTGGCGCCTTGGATGTTCTTCGGCCCAAGCACGTGGAGAATCTGCACCCCGTCTGCAAGGAGACGTTCCCGCGCCACGATGACGGCTTCATTGATGGCCACCGCCCCCTGAGAGCCCCCTGATACCAGCAAGGTTGGACGATAAGCATCAAGACCGAGGTCAGCACGGGCACGGGCACGACGCTCAGCTCGAGTCTCCTCCCTAGCGTCAGCCAAGTCGGTGATCTGAGCGCGTAAGGGCATGCCAACAAACTGTGCCTTAGGCAAAGGCGTGTCAGGGAAAGCGGTCCCGACGAAGACGGCGAAGCGCGCGGCAATCTTGTTCGCCAACCCCGGCACGGCATTCTGCTCATGAATGACGACCGGGATCTTGGCTCGTTTAGCCGCCAAATACGCGGGCAACGACACGTAGCCACCAAACCCGACGACGACGTCGGCCTGGCGACGCTTCAACACTTCACCAGCCTTACGCACTGCCCCGGTCAGTCGAGCGGGAACCTTGAACAGGTCTGCGTTGACGGTACGAGGTAATGGCACCGGCGGAATCATGTCCAGTTCCAGCCCCGCTTCCGGGATGACCCGTCCCTCGAGACCCTTTGGTGTGCCGACGCAGGAAACCGTCGCACCATGTTCTTTCAAGCCCATGGCGGTCGCAATCAACGGCGATGTGTGGCCGGCCGTTCCTCCACCAGCCAAGACAACGTTCACCATGAGTACTCCTTGAAGGAAGAAAGACGGAAGATAAGATTCAGATCAGCCACCGCTGCCACCATCGACGACACTCGTAACTCGGGCCGGCCCAGTGCGTTGCGAGGCCGCAGTACTTCGTCGGGCATCAGGCTCAGTGCGAGCACAGGCCAACAACAGCCCCACTGCCAGCAGCTCCGATACTAGTGCGGATCCACCGATAGAAATGAACGGAAGCGGAACGCCCACGACCGGTAAGAGGTTCAGCGATACGGACATATTGATAAGGGCCTGAGCCGCGATCCACGCAGTGGCTGTCGACGCAGCTGAACGTCGAAACAGCGAGTCCTGCCGCGTGGCTGTACGCACGCCAGCCCATATCAGCAAGATAACCAGCAAGATGACACCCAAGGTACCCAGCAGTCCCATCTCCTCACCAAGAACAGCGAAGACGAAGTCGTTCTGAGCACCGTCATATAAGCCGCCCCACTTCTGCCGGGAAGCACCAATGCCAACGCCCCACCATCCACCGGTCGCCAACGCATAGATCGCCGAAAGAGGCTGCTGGGAAGTGGTGGCGCCATTGTCTGGGTGCAGAAAGGACAGCACGCGCTGGGCACGATAAGGAGTGATGGCAACGAGTAGCAGCACAGCCAGCAGACCCACGCCAAGGAGAGCGCCCAGGTAACGCTTGGGTACTCCAAAGTTCCACATCTGGGCCAGCATGATAAGCCCAATAATCATCGTCGTACCGAGGTCCCCCTGAGCCACAACAAGCAGACCGACTACCGCGTAGAGGCCTAGGTAAAACCCCACGCCTTTCGGAGTCACCATCTCGTCACGTCGAGAAGACATGTAGCTTGCCCCAATGAGCACAAGGGCGAATTTTGCGAACTCTGAAGGCTGTAAGCTCACCGGCCCGAGAGACAGCCACGACTGGTTTCCTTTTCCAGCGTCCGAGCCCAAAACGGTTAGCACCAGCACGAGCATGAGGCAGACGGCGGCATAGGCAAGCCCACCGAGTTTCCTTAAATAAGTCTCCGATAGCCGGGACACCACGGCAGCCCCAACAGAACCCACTACCAGGAACAGAATCTGACGAATGGCAAAATGATAAGGCCCGTGCCCGAGCGACTGAGAGTACACCGAGGACGATGACAACCCCATCAACGCACCAATGCCGCACAGCAGCACGGTGGTAGCAAGGATGACGTAGTAGTCCAGGAATGGCTGAGCCAACAATCGACGCGAGGAACCGTCACCGCCGTCGAGACGCAGCAGATGTGTCAGCCAGCTGCCGGGAGGCTGGCGTCGAGTGGTACGGGGAGTGCGGACACTTACCGATTTCTCAGCCATCGACATCCGGCCCATCAACCTGTCGAGCGGCATTGGCGAAGTCCTCGCCGCGTGCGGCATAGCCGGGCCAAATATCCAAGCTGGCGCAGCCAGGTGCCATCAAGACAGTGTCCCCAGGGTGGGCCATCTTGGCGGCCGCGTGGACCGCACGTGCCATCGCCTCACGAGACATATCGTCAATGACGACGACCGGAACCTGTGAGGCGTGCTCGGCCAAGGACTCCGCAACGATGCCGCGGTCAGCTCCCAGCACCACTGCACCACGCAGCTTTCTAGCATGAGTGGTCACGAGATCGTCGAAACTCGTACCCTTGGCTTGCCCGCCAGCGATCCACACGATGTGCTCAAAGGCCCGCATCGAGGAGTTCGCAGCATGAGGATTCGTCGCCTTAGAATCGTCGACCCAGGTAATGCCACCAGCCTGATGCACCGTCTCGATGCGGTGCCCGCCTAAATGCAAGTCACGCAAGCCCTGTCCGACAGCGGCCGCAGGGACCCCGAAGGAACGAGTCAATGCCGCGGCAGCCAACGCGTTTTCGACGTTATGGGGGGCGAAAGGGTGAACGTCGTCAAGACGAGCCAGCTCCATCGCCGAGGTGGCGCGCTGAGCAACAAAGGCGCGATCCACGATGAGATCGTCCACAACTCCAATCATGGAAGGCCCTGGGGTCCCGGTCGTGAACCCGATCGCGCGAGCCCCCTCAACTACGTCGGCTCCCTCCACCATGTGCTCGGTAGCGGAATCCGCGACGTTGTAGACGCAGGAATTGGTCACCTGGTGGTAGATGCGAGCCTTATCGGCGGCGTAAGAACCGAACGGATCCGACTCATGGGCGTACCACTCCAGGTGGTCCTGCTGAAGGTTGAGCACTGCCGCGGAATGGAGGGACAGCGAGTTTGACCAGTGCAGCTGGAAGCTCGATAGCTCCACCGCAAAGACGTCGTAGTCGATCTCGTCAGCCATGGCCTCAAGGATGGGTCGGCCAATATTGCCGACAGCGCATGCCCTCAAACCTGCAGCATTAAGAATCGACTCGGTCATCTGGGTGGTGGTCGTCTTGCCGTTGGTGCCGGTAATCGCCAGCCACGGAACAACACGATCCGGCTGCATGAGGTGCCAGGCCAACTCAGGTTCACCCCAAACAGGAATGCCTCGGGTAAGGGCATGGACTACTAGCGGCTGGGTAGGACGCCAGCCAGGCGAGATAATGACGAGATCGGTTTCCTCCGGCAGTTCGGATGCCGCCCCAGGCCCCAGACGTACTTCGGCCCCGAGAACCTCCAGCAAGGCTCCCCTATCGCGGTGAGAGTCGTCATCCGAATCGTCAAGGACGACGACTTTGGCGTCAAGCTCAAGTAACGCGTCAGCGGCTGCATAGCCAGACGTACCTAAACCTGCGACGACAACATGCACACCAGACCAGTCAAAGAGCCGGTCGGCCGTGCTCAGATCAACCGTTCCGGAGAATGTCATTGCCCCGCCACCCATTCTGCGTAGAAGACTCCTAGACCGGCCGAAACGGCTAGGCCACAAATAATCCAAAACCTGATGACCACCGTTACCTCAGCCCACCCCTTCAGCTCAAAGTGGTGGTGCAACGGGGCCATTTTAAAGACACGCTTTCCGCCAGTAATCTTAAACACACTGACCTGCAACATTACTGAGACGGTCTCAACGACAAAGAGAGCGCCAATAATAATCAAGAGCAGTTCAGTACGGCTGACAACAGCCATGCCGGCAACAGCGCCACCAAGGGCCAACGATCCCGTGTCGCCAAGGAAAATCTGGGCAGGCTTAGCATTCCACCATAGAAATCCGAAACATGCGCCGGCAATAGCAATGGCGACCACGGCAATATCGTGGGGGTCACGCACCGCGTAGCAGTGATTTCCCGCGGTGGTCGGCCGAGAGCACCACTGGTTAAACTGCCAGATACTCAGCAAGGTGTAGGCGCCGAAAACCATAGTAGACGCACCGGTTGCTAAACCGTCAAGACCATCGGTGAGGTTAACGGCATTGGAACTGCCCGCGATAAGCAGAATTACCCAGACGATACCCAGCCAGACAGACAGATGAAGCCAGGAAATATCGCGCAGGAAAGAAATTGCTGGAGACCCTGGCGTCACACCGCGAACATCAGGGAAGTACATCACCCCGATAGCGAAGGTGATGGCGACAAAAGCCTGACCAAGGAGCTTACCCTTGGGCCTAAGGCCCAAGGAGCGCTGCTTGGAAATCTTTGTCCAGTCGTCGAGAAAACCGATGAATCCCAGTCCTGCAAACAGCCATAACACCAGCAGCGCCGAGATGGAGGGATGAGTCCAGGTCGCCAGGTGTGCCACGAGGTACGCCAGCAGCACGGAGACAATGATGACGGTGCCCCCCATGGTTGGGGTACCCTTCTTGGTCTTGTGGGTCGTCGGACCGTCGTCACGAATGAACTGGCCGTATCCCCTAGCAGCGAGCCAGTGGATGAACCACCGCGTGCCGACCAGGGTGCCGATCATTGACACCGCGCCAGCGAGCAGGATGTTCTTCACGCCTGGGCCTCCCCCTCCGCGAACACGTCGCGCCCTACTCGCTCCAAGGCCAGTCCTCTGGAGGCTTTAAGTAAAACGACATCGTGCGAGGTCCAACCTAGCGACCTGGCAGCCTCTTCCACCGTGGCGACGATCACATGTGCGCCTTCAGTCTGGGCACCATCGGCAATGCTCTCGGCCTCATCACCAACAGCAATAATGACGTCGAAACCGGCCTGGGCTGCTCGCCGACCGGATTCTGCATTGAGGCGGGCGGAGTCCGCCCCGAGCTCGAGCATGTCACCCAAGACCGCGACGCCCCTGGTTTGAGGGTCCCGAGCTCGGCGCGCCGCCAACACATGCCCCATCGCCGCCAATGAAGCGGCCATCGAGTCGGGATTGGCGTTGTAACAGTCCTCGACCAGCACCAAACCGTCAGCACGTTCGCGCAGTTGCATCCTCATAGCTGACCGGGACACGGCGTTGCTGAGCGCCCCGGCGATCTGAATGACAGTCTGCTCGTCAGTCCCGTCATTCATGGCCAGCGCCGCCAACGCAGCGGCAGTAGCAGCCACGGCATTTGCAACCTGGTGGGCACCCATGGTCGTCAAACTAACAGGGCTACGCCAGGTCGTCTCACCGTAGCGGGCGGCAAGAGTAAAAGAGTGGCGGTCAAGGTCGTCGGCATGGATTGACTCAGCCCACGCCTCGATCTCGGCATCTGGGCGACGATGATCAGCGTCAGGGCTGAACCATGCGATATGGCCATGGGTGCGTGATGCCATCCCAGCGATGAGATTGTCGGCGGCGTTAAGCACAGCCCAGCCGTCAGGCGCGAGGGCCCCAACAATCTCGCCTTTAGCCTGAGCGATGACCTCGCGTGAACCAAATTCGCCCAAGTGGGCGATGCCGACGTTAAGGACCATAGCCACGTCCGGAGGAACGATGGAGGTGAGCCAGGAAATATGGCCCAGGCCGCGGGCCCCCATCTCCGACACCAAGAAGGAGGTGTCTTCGTTGCTGCGACATGCCGTCAGAGGAGCTCCGATTTCATTGTTAAACGACCCCACCGGAGCCACCGTCGGGCCAAAAGTCTCGAGTATCTGGGCCAGCATGTCCTTGGTGCTTGTCTTACCGCTGGAGCCAGTCAAAGCGATGGTGAGCATTCCGCGCTCTCGTTCAGTCGCCACGACGTGACGTGCCAGTCGAGATAAGCCAGCTCGACCATCGTCGACGATGAGATGGGGCACCTGTGCGTCGGTGCTCCGAGTGGTTAGGACAGCGGCGGCGCCGGCGTCCTGAGCGGCCTGGGTGAAGTCATGGCCGTCTACCCGGGCTCCGGGAAGAGCAATATACAGAGCGCCCGGAGTCACTTTCCGGGTATCGATGACGACGTCCGGGCCCACCTGGGCAGAATCATCGACCGGCGCTGCTTCGACCCACTGCGCGAGGGTGGCAATATCGAGAACTCTCATCGTGCCTGATCCTCCTCGGTTTGCTGGGCCATGGTTTTCCACTCATTTCGGATAACCTCACGATCGTCGAAAGGCAGCACCTCACTACCAATGTGTTGCCCGGTCTCATGTCCCTTGCCGAGCACGCAAATGACGTCGCCAGCCTCCGCCATCCGCAGGGCTTCGTTAATGGCCTCGCGACGACGCCCCCCGTCGACCACAATGATCCCGTCATCAGCAGCATCATGGGCTCCTTCCAGCACGGCTGCGCGGATCACCGCAGGATCTTCGGTACGCGGGTTGTCGTCAGTAATGACGACAATATCGGCACGCTCAGCGGCAACTTGGCCCATTGGGCCACGCTTGACCGCGTCACGGTCTCCCCCAGCACCAAGCACGGCGATGAGACGGCCACTATCAGCTAACGAACGAGCTGCGTCGAGGGCTGATGCAATCGCCTGCGGAGTGTGCGCAAAGTCTACGAGGGCCGTCGGGGCGTCAGCGCCAAGGTCCACCCGCTCCATGCGGCCAGGCACTTGGGCGGAACACAAGCCGTCCGCAACATCGTCGAAAGCGAGCCCGGCAGTCTCAAGCATGGCCAGAGCCATGGCCGCGTTGCGAACGTTAAACTCTCCGGGCAAAGACAGCTCAAGAGTGCGCTCCCCCGACGGAGTGTTGACATCGAAAATCGCCCCAGTGGCCGCAGCATGCCATGACGTTACCTGATAGTCAGAGGGCTGGTGGATAGATGTTGTCACAGCCCTAACCCCGTTGGCCTGCATCCGCTCAATTAGCTGACGGCCACGCGGGTCATCGACATTGATGACGCCGACTCGAGCCAGATCAGGAGTGAACAAACGAGCCTTCGCTTCAAAGTAATCATCAAGAGTCTTATGGAAATCCAGATGGTCACGACCCAGGTTAGTGAAGGCCACCACATCGAAACAGGTTCCGTCCACCCGCTGTAAGGCCAGCGCGTGCGAGGACACTTCCATCACGACGTCAGACGCTCCTCGCTCGACCATCGCGGCGAATAGCCCTTGCAGATCTGGTGACTCCGGTGTCGTGACGGTTGTGCGAGCACTGGGCAACTCATCACCGTCGAGCCGGAATCCAATTGTCCCAATAGTCCCGACGTGGTGGCCAGCCGTGCGTAACCCGGCTTCCACCAGGAAGGCCGTTGTGGTTTTACCGTTCGTCCCCGTGATACCAAACATCGTCATGGCATCAGAGGGATGTCCGAAGATCCGGGCGGCTGCAACAGCCATGGCAGCCCGCGGATCATCGACGATAACAACCGGCACGCCCGCCTCTACTGCCAGCTTGGCGCCGTGCTCGTCGGTGAGCACCGCTACGGCACCCGACTCAGCAGCAGAACCAGCGAACCTCGCCCCGTGAGCGTGCAGGCCTTGCAGACCGACATAGAGATCGCCCGGACGGACCTGACGGGAATCCAATGTGATCCCCGTGATCGCAGGACCATTGCCATCAGCTCGACAACCGTCGAGAGAAGCCATCAGATCGGTCCATCCAACTGGATCCACTTGGGATGGTCGGAGGGCGGCACCAGCAGGCGGGGTGGGGGTGGCAGTAGGTTCAGGGCTCACGGCTGGTACTCCAAGGGTTCCTTGCGCGCTTTCTCGGTGGACGGTTGCACACCGTATCGCGGCAGGGCGACGGACATGAGTTGCCGCGCCGCTGGCTTTGCCACCACCGCGCCAGTATGCCCATTGCTGGGCTGATTGATGGCGACGTACGTGAGAATACGCGGCTTCTCAATGGGAGCGACGGCGACGAACGAGGAGATGTACCCGCGGTAGCAGCGGCACGCCGGGTCAATCCGCTGGGCAGTACCCGTCTTACCGCCCATCCGATAGTCCGGAATGGGTCGGTCCTTGGCAGTAGATACCACGTTCTCCATTATGTCTCGAACCTGCTCAGAGGCTTGTTGCGAGATCACTCTGCGGGTGGTCGCTTCAGGAATTTCGACAGGCTCTCCATGACCGTCAACGGCCGACCTGAGGATAGTCGGTGAGTGGTAGACCCCGCCGTTAACAACTCCGGCAACGGCAGCAGCTTCCTGAAGAGCGGTCACCGATAATCCCTGGCCGAAAGCAATCTGGTCGCGGGTGTAGTCAGGCATATTGGGTTTGGGGATCTGGCCACTCGCCTCACCGGGCAGCCCGATTCCGGTAGGAGCCCCTAGTCCGAATGCCTTGAGATAGGACACCATGGTCGACTTATCCATTTTCCGAGCAACCAATGCCGCCCCGATATTTGACGAGTGTACAAGCACCCCACGAGCAGTGAGATATTCGGTGCCATGAGGCTCAGCGTCGGTAATTTTACCGCCACCAGACGACAAAGCAGGCGGGACGACGACGTGGCTATCGGGAGTAATGGTACCCCGATCGATCAGCGCGGCCATCGTCAGGACTTTTTGCACTGATCCCGGCTCGTACGCATCCTGGATGACCCGGTTGCGGGTCTGGTTCTCCTTGGCTTTGCCAGGCTTGTTGGAGTCAAAAGTGGGCATTGACGCCATCGCCAGAACCTCACCATTAGTGACGTCCATCATGACGACCTCACCGCTCTTCGCCTTGGCGTTTTTAAGAGCCGTATCGAGAGCCTGCTGGGCCATGAATTGAAGCTGAGCGTCGATGGTAAGAGTGTAACTCGTACCGTCAACCGCAGGCACCAGAGTGTTAGAACCCAGCGGAATACGTCCCCAGGTCGAAGCTTCATAGGATTCTTTACCCGGTACGCCGGCAAGCTGCTTGTTATGGGCATATTCGAAACCGGCGGCCCCCTTACCCTCAGCATTTACGAAGCCCACGACGTTGGAGGCGACCTGCCCCGACGGATAGGTACGGATAGGGTCATTCGAGCTGAATACCCCGTACCAGCCGCCCTTCTTCATGTCTCTCTTGATGAGGTCGAAGATGTAGCTATCAACGTGATGTCGCACCACAGAGTAGCGACTCAGGTTTCCTTTGGCATCAGTGGCCGTCACCGCCTTACGGTAATCTTCTGGCTGTCCTCCCAGCCGCGTGGCAAGGATCTTTGCGACGGCCTTAGGCGCAGCGGCTGCCTTCTCCCGCTGTTCGCCAGTCATCGTCACTCGTTCGTCAACACCGTTGCGGGAGATCATCCGAGGATCCACAAAGACCAACACCGCCGGCTGAGTTTGCGCCATCACGGTGCCATTGCGATCGGTGAGCTGGCCTCGGTTGGGCTGAAGGTCGTAGGTGTACTTCATTCTCGCCGCAGCCGATGCCGCATAGGTAGGCGCCTCGATAGCCTGCAGTTGCATAGCCCGGCTTGCCAAGCCCACAGCAAGCACGAGAAATACCGCCATGAGGATCGTCAAACGGCCCCGCTGGGAAGCCATTTCAAAGGCAGGTCTGCTAATTACCTCCCGACCACCACGGCGGGGCCCAGATTGCGCTCGTCCCGGGCCACGGCCGGACGCGGGCGGCCTGGCGGAACCGGGCCGCGGGTTTGAGTCCATAAGGTGCCGGGAATCACTCACGGCTGGCCCACCTTGGGCTTAGCTGTCTTTCCGATGACTCCTGGCACCTCCTTGCCGTCAACCTTGGTTTGTGTTCCGATGACCTTGCCAGTGCGCAGGTCAATATAGGAGCCGTAAGGGTTGGGCCTCATGCCGAGCTTCTCAGCCTGTTCCTGAAGGTTCTGCGGACCATGCAGGTGATCGACCTCAGCAACCAGTACAGCCTGTTGATGTTGGAGCACATTGAGATCACGCGTCTCCTGGGCAATCCGCATGGACTGTGCCTGAATGGTGGTGTTAAGGACCAACAACCCAGCCAAGCCAGCTGCCAACATGACGACGATGAGGATGACGAAGCCAAGTCGTCCCATCCGCTGCTGACGAACCCGTTGCGACAGCAGCACTGGACGCAGCGCGGTAGGACGTGCGACGGCGGACTTGGCCTGCTGTGGACGCGGTGCTGGTTCGGCGCTCATCGACTCTCCTTGGTCACATGCTGACGGTTGACGGACCCGGGTCGAACCCGCTCAATGACCCGCAATCGTGCCGAAGCGGATCGTGGATTGGCAGACATCTCGTCGGCATCAGGACGTTCGGCTCCTCGAGTGACAGGGCTGAACTTCGCTGCCATCGACTCGGGAACTATCGGTAACCCAGCTGGGGCAGTGTCATCGCATGCTTCGCGGAAGACCTCCTTGACGGGACGATCTTCGAGGGAATGGTAGGCCAATACGGCGATCCTGCCCCCGACGTTAAGACGATCAAGGGCACGCGGCAGCACTGCGGACAAGGTCTCCATCTCACGGTTGACCGCGATCCGCAGAGCCTGGAAAGTGCGCTTGGCGGGATGACCGGAGCGCTTGTGTCGCACTGCGACAGGAATGGCCCTAGTAATAATTTCGACGAGCCGCCCCGAGGTCTCGATGGGCTGGCGGTCACGTTCGGTGACGATGGCGCGAACAATGCGATCAGCAAACTTTTCCTCGCCGTACTCATGGAGTATGCGCACCAGGTCACCAGGATCAGACTCATTGAGGACCTGGGCGGCAGTGCGACCCCTGGACTGGTCCATCCGCATATCCAGCGGGGAGTCAACCGAATATGAAAACCCGCGGTTGACTTCGTCAATTTGGAGAGACGACAATCCAAGATCAAGCAGCACGGAGTCGACACGGCCCAGGCCGAGATCGTCAAGCACCTCGGGGAGTTCGTCATGGACAGCATGAACGAGATGAACGCGGTCTACGAAAGGCTTGAGTCGCGCTCCGGCCATCGTCAAGGCCTGCTGGTCACGGTCGATACCGACGAGCTGAACGTCAGGGAACCGAGTCAAGACCGCCTCAGCATGGCCTCCCATACCGAGGGTACCATCGACGTGGACTCGCCTACCGCTTTCTAGAGTAGGGCCGAGAAGGTCAAGGATGCGGGCGCGCATAACGGGGACGTGGACAGCATCGCTACCGATGGCATCGGTCGCCATGAGCATCCCCTCCCCGGCATGGTCTGCCAACAACGTCTTCGACCGGTGTCGATGACTCGCGATCCAAGGTTCCGTTCCGGCTGAACCACCTGGCGCAGGGGAAGTTGTGTCAGGGGGCCCGGTCGGCCCGGAGCCACAGATCGCGAGATCACTGTTCAGCGAAGACCTCCTCGTTCATATCGGCGAAGGCCTCCTCCTGGGTTTCGGAGTACTTCTCCCACTCGGTGGCGTCCCACACCTCGACTCGAGTAATCGCACCCACCACGACGATCTCCTTATTAAGACCGGCGTAGCGCCTCAGCATCGGCGGAATCATGACCCGTCCCTGCTTGTCAGGGGCGGTGTCGCTAGCTCCGGCTGCCAGCATGCGCTGGTAGTCGCGAACCTTTTTGACGCTCACCGATCCTTTAGCGATTTCCCGGGTCATCTCCACGAAGGTTTCGGTCGGGTAGATCGCCAGACACCTGTCCTGGCCTCTGGTGATGACCAACCCGTCGTCTAACTCGTCGCGGAACTTCGCCGGTAGGAAGAAGCGGCCTTTCTCGTCAAGCTTGGGAGTATGCGTACCCAGAAACACCGGGCACCTCCTTGCTCTACGATCGAGGTGGTCTCCTCCACTTACCTCCACCATACTCCACTACGCTCCACCCCGTCACCTCCCTGGCGCTCCCTTCTCCATCGCTCCCCACTCGCACCGCGTCATAAAGCCGCCACGTGGCGACGAGGAATGTTGATACGAACCTGAGCAGGTCGTTCGAACCTGTTCCGCCTCTGTTCACCGTGATGGGAATATCAGCGTCATCGGGTCCGGATACGATGGGCTCCGGTCACTGCCACGCGCGCCAGGAGGATTCCGTTGAGCTACCAAGAATCGCAGCCGGTCATGCCGGCACACGCCCAGCCTCTTGACGACGTCGAGCCACGAGTCGCCTCAATCGATGACGTGGTGGCCATCACTAACGCGATCCGTTCGGCCGTCGCAGGTGCGGTTGAGGAAAAGAGCGAGCGCATTGACACCGCGCTTGTCGTCCTTCTCGCCCAGGGGCATCTGTTGGTGGAAGACGTCCCTGGCGTTGGTAAGACCACGCTCGCTCGAGCACTAGGGCGCGCCATCGACTGCGCCGTCCACCGCATTCAGTTCACCCCAGACCTGCTTCCCTCAGACATCACCGGCGTCAGCGTCTACGACCAAGAGGAGCGGGAATTCGTCTTTAAGCCGGGCGGGATCTTCGCCAACATCGTGGTAGGTGACGAGATCAACCGCGCCTCTCCCAAAACCCAGTCAGCTCTGCTCGAGGCTATGGGAGAACATCAAGTTTCAGCAGATGGCCAAACTCATCCCCTCGAAGCCCCATTCATGGTGATGGCCACCCAGAACCCCATTGAGATGGAAGGCACGTATCGCCTTCCAGAGGCCCAGCGAGACCGTTTTATGGCTCGTATCACTATGGGTTACCCGACGCGGTCGGCAGAGCTTGCCATGCTCGAACACCATGGCGCTGCTTCTCCTCTTGATGAAGTCAGACCGGTTACCGACACTCAAACGATCCGAGAGATCATTTCGGCCGTACTCGGAGTCCATGTGGCCACTGCGATCCACGAGTACGTCCTCGATATCGTCGGTGCCACTCGGTCACACGAGAACATTCGGTTGGGCGCATCCCCCCGCGCAGCGCTCCATTTGGTCCGTGCTAGTCGAGCCCGCGCAGCCATGAATGGACGTGACTACGTCATCCCCGACGACGTCCAGGCTCTCGCTGCTCCGGTCCTGGCCCACCGGCTGGTCTTTTCCGGACGCAGCGGAGTCGCCAGCCACGAGGTTGCCCGGACGGCTGAGTCAGTCATCGAGTCAATTCTGCGTCAGGTTCCCCCACCTGAGCGGGCACATCAGGGCCGATGAGCGCCGCCTCAACGTCCAGCGCCCCTCGCCGTCGCGGTCTGCTCACGCCGCGAGGACGCACGGTCGGAATTGTTGGGATCATGCTTGTGGTCATCGGTCTGAGCATCGACCAGCGCGACCTGGCGAGAATCGGGTTTTTCCTTATCCTGCTGCCGCTGATGGCCATTGCTGTCGTCGCATGGTTTCGACCGCGCGTGCAGACCTCGCGAAGTCTCGCTCCGGTGCGGATACCGTTGGGCTCTCAAGCCCATGAAACCGTCACGGTGGAGCGTTGTGGCGGACTGCCACTCGGGGCTGCCCGATTCACCGATACCATCCCCATACCGCTTGGCCAGCCGCGATGGTCGACGGCGACCATCCAGACCCCAGTCATACCTACGACACGTGGTCGATTCACGATCGGCCCCGTCATGATGCGCACTGTCGATCCGTTTGGTATGGCCTGCCGCCACACCAATCTCGGCGACGCCGCCGAGGTCGTCGTCACGCCAAGGATCGTCGATCTGGGCGCATCTGGGGAGCTCGGTGGTCAGGGATTCAACACTCGATCCTCGGCGGCCAATGCCGGACGGCGTGGCCCTGACGACGCCATGGTGCGAGATTGGCGCACTGGAGATTCGGTGCGACGCATTCACTGGCGCTCTACCGCTCACCGCGGTGACCTCATGGTCCGACGCGAGGAGCAGGCATGGAATCCATCTGTCGTCATCGTGATGGATTCTCGGGCTCGGTGTCATGCTGGCACTGGCCCCGGTGCATCCTTCGAATGGGCCATCAATGCGGTGGCATCCATCTCGACACGTCTGGCTTCCGACGGATACATCATCCAAGTGTGCGACTCATCTGGCGCGCTCAAGGGCGATCTCCTCGACGCCCTTGTCGACGAACCGCTGCGCCCCGACACCACGCTGGCAAAGGCTGTGGAGTCGTGCCAGGGAATTGATGGACCAGCTATCGCCATCCTCGGTCGACTGGAGGCAGCCGATATTGATCCGCTGGTGGATTTGAGACGGAACCGGGTCGCTGGTCTCGCCCTCGTCTTGGATCCCGATACCTTCACCGCTCGACGGTTCCGCGGCACCCTTGAGCAGGCCGAGGAGCATGAGCGCGCCGTCGTGCAGTTGGCTGATGCTGGGTGGGCGGTCGTTACCGTCGATTCCCGAACCTCTATCGATTCGGCATGGCAGAGCTTGTTGCAGACCGCAAGGACGGCAACTCTATGAAAAACCCACGTCGCGCCGCTCAGTCAGCGCCCCAACTACCCGAGTCTCTCGCTCCGACCAAGGATCCATCCGACCCTCTGGCGATTCACCTCGCGGTAGCCCTCGCCATGATCTTGGCTACCCTCTCGCTGGCAAGGCTCACCATCGATCCGTTCTTCTGGATTGGTCCAGCTGCCATCGTCGTGTTCCTTGAAGCCATCGGCCTGTTCTGCCGACGCCATCACTGGGACCACGCCGAGGTACAAGGTGTGCAGGCCATCCTCGTCGTCATCATCATCGTGGTAATGGGAGGCGTCAGTGCATCGGTGGTCGGTTCTTCCGGCACATTCCCTTTTAACGCCCTCCACCTATATCGCGACACGATTACTCTGATCCAGACGACCGATGGGCCTCTTCCCCCGTCAATCGGAGTGATCTGGCTGACAACGACCGTTATCGGGGTTCTGACGGTCTTGGCGGACCTGCTAACCATTACCCTCGAGAGCCCCGGATGGTCTCTCGCTCCACTACTAGCTATCCGTCTTGTCGCTGTGCTCGCCGTCCGACACGATACGCCGTGGTGGGGTTTCACCCTAGCCGCGACGGGCTGGCTCGTTATCCTCACCGTCGATCACGCACTTCGAGGAGGTGGCCCGCTAACGTGGTTAGCTGCGGCAATACTCAGCGCTTTCGCCATCACGCTCGCAACAGTTCTGGCCGCTATCGCACCCATCTGGGGACATGTTGACCTCACTCGCCCGGCAGCAGCCCCTTCGGCTCCAGTCCGGATGAGTGATCCGACCATCAATCTGCGCCGTAATCTCCACAACAAATCGACGGCGTCAGTTATCAACTACACCACCAATGATCCAGACGGTGAATACCTACGCTTGACCTCTCTGCCGAAGATAACTGACCGGGGGTGGGGCCTCATCCCAGTTGACCTGGAACACACCGCCCCTGGAACTGTGCCGGGATTATCTGGCCCGTCACAAACTCGCACCGTCGACGTTAGTATCACCAAGTTTTCTTCACAGTATTTACCCGCCCCCTATGGACCCATTGCTGCCGATGTCGACCAGACCTGGGCGTGGGACCCACAGAGCCTGACGATTGTCTCAACCTCTGCTGAGCATGACCGTGCGACCACTGATATGCAGTACAGCATCTCGGTTCAGGAGCCCGATCCTGATCCGACAACCTTTGATAACGCCAAGATCGGCAGCCCAGATGGCACGGTATACACCAAGGTTCCTGCCGATGTTCCATCCGACATTAGGGAATTGACTAGCCGAATCACCAAAGGGAAATCTGCCCCTGTAACCAAGGCCATCGCGATCCAAAACTGGCTTCGTAACGGCGCTCGTTTTCACTACGACATCAACGCACCAGAAGGCGACGGCTATCAAGTCCTGGAAAACTTCTTGCTACGCACCCGCCGTGGCTATTGCATCCATTTCGCGGCGGCAATGGCACTCATGGCACGGCTTGAAGGTATTCCGTCACGAGTTTCCATTGGGTTTCTTCCTGGCGACGGCAAAGGAGGCACTTGGAAGGTGCGCGCCAACCAGATGCACGCTTGGCCCGAATTGTACTTCCAGGATTATGGCTGGGTCAGGTTCGAGCCGACCGCAGCGGTAGCACCAGCACCAGCCTGGACCACCAAGGGGGCTGTTACTGCTTCATCTGTGCCATCGTCACCACCGACTCCTTCGGCGCAGACCTCGACCTCGGCTTTGCCTAAACCATCGTCATCGGCTGTAAGCACCCCGGCATCCACCAGTAGTCCTGTGCCCGTTAACGCCGATCATGGAGGCTCCCATGGGGCCCCTCTCATTGCTGTCCTCGTCGTTCTAGTAGTGCTCGTGCTGCCAATGTTCATTCGCATGCTTGTCTCGCGCCGTAGGATTACCCGTGGTTCGATAGTCGGCGTCTGGCGGGAAGTTCGCGACCTGTGGCTCGACCATGGTCTGGCCTGGCCCGACGGCACCCCGCGTCGTCAAGCCACCGCCTTGGCCGCTGACATGGATCCGGACGCCTCCGCTGCCGTCGAGAGGCTGGCGTTGGGCGAGGAGCGTGACCGCTGGTCGGGTAGGGATGGTTCTTACGATGCCATGGTCGATGACCTAGGTACAGTCAGGGACTGGCTGGCACGGACTCGCACCCCCAGGCCGCATTGGTTAGCTAAATGGTTGCCGTCATCCCTTGTCAAGAAGTGAGAATCACTGCGACTGACGACGGGGCATCACCGTGATTGGCGTCGACGCCAACGCTCTTCCATCCGCGCGGTGAAGGATTCGGGATTGGGCTTGCGCTTTCCCCCACGCGGCTTGACTCCGCTACTACGTAGCAGCGCACCTTCACCGGTCGACAGCAGCACTCCCACGGCGATGGCCATAATGGCGAAACCGACAACAGCAAGAACTCCGCTGTTGAGGGCCACTCCGCCGACAACGCCTGCTAGGCCCAACAGCACCATCACCGACCCGAGGAGGATCTGACGGCGCCGAGCCCGGCGATGACGCATGCGTCGCTGCTCCAAAACACTGTCACCGGCGTGAGGGCGACGAGTCGCGGAAGCGCGCCGAGAGAAAGATCGGGCGAAGTCAGGATCGTCAGTGGACAGCGCCTCCTCAAGCTCGGCGAGCCGCCGCTGCTCCTCTGCTGACAAGGGCATCTCGAACTCCTACCTGACCTGCCACGAAGCCCGCGGGAATAAACTCCGTTGTACGCCGCTAAGTCTACTTCCTCAGTTCTCCCTACAGGCAAGCACACCGCCCCTCGTCATGCCATACTTCGAAGCATGACCACGCTTCGAAGTACACCACTGGCGGCCGTACACGAGAGTCTCGGAGCATCCTTCACCGATTTCGCGGGCTGGAATATGCCTGTGCGGTACTCCTCCGACCTGGCTGAACACCACGCTGTCCGCAAGAATGCCGGCATCTTCGACCTGTCCCACATGGGCGAGATCAGAATCTCTGGCCCTGATGCCGGAGCTGCCCTCGATTACGCTTTGGCCGGAAAGCTCTCCGCTGTGGCGGAAGGCCGCGCTAAGTATTCCCTTCTGCTCACCGACGACGGGGGTGTCGTTGACGATCTGGTGACCTACCACCTACCTGACGGCGACTATCTCGTCGTTGCCAATGCCGCCAATGCTGAAACCGATCTGGCGGAATTTACCAAGCGCTGCGCGCAGTTCGACGTCACCGTCACCGACGAATCCGCCCAGACCGCCCTCGTGGCTGTGCAGGGCCCCAAGGCCGTCGAGATTGTGCTGGCGGCCCTCCAGAAGGCTGACACCACCCTCAACCCTGATGAGGTCCGCGACGTCAGGTACTACCGCTGCCTCACCGGAGAGCTGGACGGTTTCCCCGTACTCGTCGCTCGCACCGGTTACACCAGGGAGGACGGCTACGAGCTGTACGTACCGGCCGAGGCCGCCGAGCATCTGTGGCAGCTCCTCTTGGACGCTGGAGGTGGGGACCTCATCCCGTGCGGTCTCGCCTGCCGTGACACCTTGCGCCTGGAGGCTGGAATGCCTCTCTACGGACACGAGTTGGGCACCAACATTTATCCTTCTCAGGCCGGACTCGGACGAGTCATCAACTTCAAGAAAGAGGGCGACTTCGTCGGTCGATCCGCTCTCGAGAACCGCGATGCCACCGCTGATCGCGTACTAGTCGGGCTAGCCGGGGAAGGGCGCCGCGCTGGACGTGCGGGATACGCTGTCGTGAACGAGGGCAAAGCTGTCGGAGCCATCACCTCCGGCATCCTCTCTCCCACCCTGGGCCACCCCATCGCAATGGCTTTTGTTGATCCTGACGTCGCCGAAGTTGGTACCTCACTTAACGTTGATGTGCGTGGTAAAGCCTTCACCGTCACCGTGGTTGAATTGCCGTTCTACAAGCGATCCTGACCCCAACCTCCAATCCCCACCACAGATTACCTAGGAGCAGACATGAAACTGTCCGATCTCAAGTACTCCGCCGAGCACGAGTGGGTCGCCATTGACGGCGACGCCGTAACCGTAGGCATCACCGACTATGCCGCAAAGGCCTTGGGAGACGTCGTCTTTGTCGATGTCCCTGAGGTCGGCAGCGAGGTCTCCGCTGGATCCGCCATCGGCGAGGTCGAATCGACTAAGTCGGTCTCCGACCTCTTCAGCCCCGTGACGGGCACCGTTTCGGAGGTCAACAAGGCCATTACTGAGTCCCCCGAACTGGTCAACTCCGACCCGTTCGGACAAGGATGGTTGTTCAAGGTCTCCAGCGGTCAGCTGGGTGACGACCTCATGGACCGTGACGCCTACCTCAAACTCACCGCCGAGTGATGACGATGACTGACCATACTGGGGATCGGCACGGCCTGGAAGGGCCGCGCCCCTTCTCAAGCCGCCACGTCGGATCCGTCGACGAGGGCCTGCAATACATCGCCCAGACCGTTGGGGTTATGAGTTCCAGGCAGATCATTCGCGATGCCGTCCCGGCCTCTGTCCTCGGCTCCGATCCGGAGGTCTCCTCCGTTCGAACCCCGAGCCTGCCCCCTGCCGTCGACGAGGCGACCGCTCGCGCTGAACTCGTTGAGATTGCTTCGGGTAACCGTGTTACTCGTGCCCTCATCGGGCGCGGCTACTACGGCACGTTGACCCCGCCGGTGATTCGTCGCAACATCCTGGAGAACCCCTCCTGGTACACCGCCTATACCCCGTACCAGCCTGAGATTTCCCAAGGCCGTCTGGAAATGCTGACGATTTATCAGCAACTCATCGCTGACCTCACCGGCCTTACCCTGGCGAACTCCTCCCTCCTTGATGAGGCCACGGCGGCTTCCGAGGGAATGCTACTGGCGCGTCGTGCCGCCCGAAGGGTCAAGTCCAACCGCTTTGTGGTGCACACTCACCTCTTCGACCAAGTGCGAGACGTCATCCTGGGCCACGCCGAGGCAGCTGGCATTGAGGTTGTCGAAGCCGACCTCCGCGACCCAAAGTCGTGGCGCCCCGAGGTTGAGGCAGGCTGCTTCGGCATCCTCGCCCCCTATCCCGACAGCACCGGCGCACTATGGAATCCTTCCGAAGTATTCGGCGTGGTCCACAAGGGTGGCGGTATCACCGTCGCGCAGTGCGATCTGTTGTCGCTGACCCTGCTGGTTCCTCCCGGTGAGCTCGGTGCCGACGTCGCCGTCGGTTCGTCGCAACGTTTTGGCGTCCCGATAGGTAACGGCGGACCGCATGCGGCTTACATGTCAGTTCGTGCTGGTCTGGAACGTCAGATCCCGGGACGACTCGTCGGTGTGTCGACTGACGCCGACGGTAACCCCGCTTACCGATTGGCCCTGCAAACCCGTGAGCAGCACATCCGCCGTGATAGGGCCACGAGCAATATCTGCACTGCTCAGGTACTCCTCGCTGTGGTCGCCGCCGCCTACGCCGTGTGGCACGGCCCGAAGGGACTAACCCGGATCGCCACACAGGTCACAGATCGGGCCCATCAGCTTGCCAGCGCTTTACGCGCAGGGGGCCTTGATGTCGCCGATCAGCAGTTCTTTGACACCATTCGCATGAGCGTGAAGGGCACAGCGAAAGAGTTGTGGAACCGAGCCCGCGAAGGTGGATATACCCTCGATCTCGTTGACGAAGACACCCTCCAGATATCGGTTGACGAGACCGTCACCGACGACGAACTTCGGGAACTCACCCAACTTTTGGGTGGCAGTACCGAAAAAATTCGTGGCCAGGCTGACGAGGCGTGGCCGGAGGATCTGCGCCGCACTTCCCCTTTCATGACGCATCCGGTCTTTTCCAGCTTCCACACCGAGACTACCATGATGCGCTACCTCAAGCGTTTGGCAGACCGCGACTATGGTCTGGACCGCGGCATGATCCCACTCGGTTCATGCACCATGAAGCTCAATGCCGCTGCTGAGATGGAGGCTATGACCTGGCCGGCATTTTCGCAGATGCATCCCTTCGCCCCGGTTGAGGACCAAGCCGGTAGCTTACGCCTCATCCGTGACCTCGAGATCTGGTTGGCCGAACTCACCGGATATGACACTGTCTCACTGCAGCCCAATGCCGGCTCCCAGGGCGAGTACACCGGACTGGCAGCCATTCGCGGCTACCACGTCTCTCGCGGTGATACCGAGCGCAATGTGTGTCTGGTCCCGGCTTCCGCACATGGCACTAATGCCGCCTCGGCCGCGTTGGCAGGGCTCAAGGTGGTCGTCGTCAAGTCCAATGATGACGGCACCATCGACCGCGACGATCTGGCTGCCAAGATCGCTGCCCACGAGGGGCGTATCGCGGCGATCATGATCACCTACCCGTCAACTCACGGTGTCTATGAAGACGGTGTACGACAGGTCTGCGACATGGTCCACGAGGCTGGCGGACAGGTCTATATCGACGGAGCAAACTTCAATGCTCTCGTCGGATGGGGACAGTTTGGCCGCATCGGCGGTGACGTCAGCCACCTCAACCTACACAAGACCTTCGCCATCCCACACGGAGGGGGAGGTCCTGGCGTTGGCCCGGTCGCTGCCAAGGCTCACCTGGCTCCTTTCCTGCCCGGTCATCCCCTCAACCCGCGCAACGAGCATCCACTCAATAACGGCGGGACGGTTACCCACGACGGGCATGCCGTATCTGCTGCGCCGTTCGGGTCGGTGTCTGTGCTGCCCATTTCCTGGGCGTACCTGCGACTAATGGGCCTAGAAGGATTGCAATTCGCGACTGAGGTGGCGGTTCTCAATGCCAACTACATCGCTCACCGCCTCCACGACAAGATCCCGATCCTCTATACCGGGCAGAACGGCTACGTGGCCCACGAGTGCATTCTCGATTTACGCCCGTTGACCGCCGAGACGGGAATCACCGTTGACGACGTCGCTAAGCGTCTCATCGACTACGGGTTCCATGCCCCGACAATGAGTTTCCCGGTAGCCGGTACGCTCATGGTTGAGCCCACCGAGTCGGAGGACCTCGCCGAGCTAGACCGCTTCTGCGACGCCATGGTGGCGATCGTCGAAGAGGCCCGAATGGTGCAGTCGGGCCACTGGCCGGCTGACGACAACCCGCTGGTCAATGCCCCGCATCCGGCGGTTCGTTTGGTGGCCGATGAATGGAATCATCCCTACTCCCGCGAGTTGGGCTGCTACCCCGGCATGCGTCTAGGCATCCAGCGTGACCAAGAACGTGGCCTAGACGTCAACGTCTTCACCCGCATCCAAGCCAAGTACTGGCCGCCGGTGGGTCGTGTCGACAACACCTATGGTGATCGCCATCTGGTGTGCTCTTGTCCTCCCCTGGAGGCATTTGAAGACTAAAGCGCAGCTGGCCGAGCCCGATTCTGATCGGACCCGGCCAGCTTGAATAATGCACGATTTCGAATGCTAAGCCGATGGAACTACTTGCCGCCGTGACGGCTGTGGCACTATTCGTCCGAGCCCCAGGACAAGGGCTCGGGTGGACTGTTCAGCTGCGTCGGCATCATTCATCGTGATGGCGTCAAGGATATCGCGATGTTGCACGAGGTGAGCCCCATCTTCAGTTGTGAGGCTGCGGTTGCCGTACTGTTCGGCGAGGTAACTGAGCAGCATCGGAATATGGGCGACGTACAGCGGATTGCGCGTAGCGGCCAAAAGACTCCGGTGAAAAGCGTGGTCGTGATGAGCGAAGCCCGTCGAGTCATCGTTTCGGATCGCCTCGGTCATACCGGAGACAGCGTCCTGCAATTCCTTGAGATCTGCGCCATCGGCACGTTCAGCTGCAAGTCGGGCGGCCGTAGGCTCCAGGGCTATCCGCAGTTCATTCGTCCAGCTCATTTCTTGTTCACGCTTGTTGCCAGACATGTGCCAGTGCACCACCTTGGGTGACAGCACATCCCACTGATTGGACGGTAAGACCGTCACGCCGACGTGACGTCGAGAGCGCACCAGGTTTAAAGATTCGAGGATTTTGACTGCTTCACGGCAGACGGAACGGGACGCCGCCGATTCTTGCTCGATATCTTCTAGCCGCAGCACGTCACCGGCTTGAAGGTCACCGTCAACAATGCGAGCGCCCAGACGACTGGCCACCGATGAAGCGAGGAATTCCTGAGGCATGACAGGAACGATAACGCATATCACCGGATAAGACCCGATGCCCTTAGGGAATGCTCGCTGAAGTGGCTCTTCATAAACGCGAATGTAGTTAGGGCACCCTAAAATGACTTGTCCGATTGAGGACGTAGGGGTCAGCAACGACTCCAGCCCAACCGTGCGGTACTGGCGTGCTGGGTCATCGACCTGACGGCTGTCCGCGATGCCATCACCCTGGCCAGGTCACTCGACATGGTTTACAGCTGCTCTGAAAACGCATTCACAACGTGGTTCGCGGAACGTCCCGCCCCACGGCGCAACGCGGTCAAGGTTATCGCAATGGACGATTCGCCGGGTGTAAAATGAGGGGCTCCCCAGACGGTCGCGGTGATGGACCCCTTCCATGTCATCCGCCTGATCGGAGACGTGATGAACCGGTATCGTCGACGTGTTCGTCAGGCCCTTTGCGGCCACCACGGATGGAAGGGCAACCTGCTCGACAACCCACGCCAGACCCTATACACCGGCGCTAACCTGCTGATTGACAAGCAGACCAGCCATCTGAGGGCACTGTTCGCCGACGGACACCCACGTCGAGGCCGAAGCGACATGAGGTAATTATCACCGCATAATCGCCGCCTACTATCACACCGACCGATGCCATGACCGAAACCGATGGTCGCCCTGATCACGCCCGTAACCCAAGACATACCCAAACACTCGCCGAGATCATCACGCTAGGCAGAACCCCGAAGAAACACGCCAACGACATCCTGGCTTACTCCAACCAACCCGGATACCAGCAACAGCCCTACTAAGGGCCATCAACAGGCATCTTGAGCATCCGCTCGATACAGCACGCAGGTCATTCGACCCACTACGCCGCCAAAACTCTCTTCAAGACCGGCGGACTCAAAAACCAACTACACCCTCAACTACGAGGGACCACTAAAGTGCATCATCATTACCGCGTAGCAGTACTTTTAGCAGCACTAATATCCTGTTCACAGGGCACAAAAGTATGGTTTGTTTCGCATTGACTCAACCCGCCTTACTCGTGTCATTTCGACGATGCAAGCATTGAGGAGCTCATAGCTTGATGAGCCTCAGTGACAATCCGCCTCATCGCTAAGGTAGCAGCTTCGACGTCATGGGCAGCTACAGCGTCGGCAATACTGCGATGGAATCCGATGGCCTCCTGTTTAGGCTCAAAAGGCATGAGGTGGGTACGCCCTTCTAGCACGGCAGCAACGATCTTGACATGGGATGCCACCAGCGGGTTGTGGGAAGCCTGGAGCAAGGCGGTGTGAAAGTTAATGTCCCAGCGCAGGTACTCGTCAAGGTCACGGTCAGTGGCAGCCGCGATCATCTCCGTCACCGCGAGAGCCATCGTGGTCGTCTCCTGCCGGGTTGCTCGCTGAGCGGCCAGTTCAGCGGCCAGTGGTTCGACAGCCGATCTCAGCTCACTAATCCAGGCGATCACCTCGTCACGTCTAGGCCCGGACAAGAACCATCTAATGACTGCCGGGGAGCTGACGTCCCACTCCGATTCCTCGGTGACCACAATGCCGATTCGACGCCGCGCCCTGACGATATGAAAAGCTTCCAGAAGCTTGACAGCCTCCCTTGTGACCGACCGGGAGACACCAAATTCCGAGTCGAGTTCCTCAAGCCTCATGACAGTTCCAGGGGCGACAGCGCCACTCACGATTCGTGCCCCTAGAACGTTTGAGATTGTGGTGGCCATGGAGGCATCCAACATGTCCTTCAGCCTAGCGAGATCACCGTCTCGTTCGCTGTCACGAACCTTCTTGAAGACCTTCTTAACGAGGCATTCCGTCACGACAGCACCCCAAGATATGAGTTCAATCGCTAGATTCCTGTACAAATCTGATCCCAACACGTACGCTGAGCCGGGTTAGCGAGGATCACGACTGCTGGGAGACCACGATGAGCGTCAACCACTCACCTCGCCACGTGCCACCTATCGTCATCATGGGGGTAGCCGGAGCTGGAAAGACGGACATTGGCTCTATGCTTGCCAACTGTCTCGGCGTGGATTTCATGGACAGCGACGACCTTCATCCTCAAGCCAATATCGACAAGATGGCATCCGGTCATCCCCTCAGCGACGAGGACCGACACCCTTGGCTAGCTAATATTGCCGCTTGGCTGGCCGAACGTGCTGATGGCGGAGCAGTCGTCGCATGTTCCGCTCTCAAGCATATCTATCGCGATCAGCTACGCCAGGCCTGTCCACGTCTGGTCTTCGTCCATCTCGCTGGCGACCGCAGGGTCGTCACGAAACGTATCGAGGCTCGCTCCGGCCATTTCATGCCAACCAGCCTCATCGACTCCCAATACGCCACCCTCGAACCGTTGACCACTGACGAGGTCGGCATCACTCTCAATTTCGACGCTTCTCGCGAGGAACTCACCACCAAGGCGGCTACCTGGTTGACCGACATCGACTGACGCCATGCCCCGGACTCAAGGAGGAGTCAATGCACGTCATCTTCGAAACAACGGCCAGTACCGGCCAGTTGTCTGTGGCAGCCATCATCGGGTTCGCCACCATCGTCACCCTTATCACCAAGTTCAAACTCCATCCCTTCCTCTCCTTGACGATCGGTTCCTTGGTCGTCGGGGCGATCGCGGATTTATCCCTGTCGGAGATGGTGGCGGCCTACTCCAAGGGAGTCGGATCGACGGTCGCTTCCGTCGGCGTCCTCATCGCCCTGGGAGCGATTATCGGCAAGTTGTTGGCAGATTCCGGTGGCGCCGACGAGATCGTCGACACCTTGGTCTCCAAGGCTTCCCCCACCACCTTGCCATGGGCGATGGCCTTCATTGGTGCTGCTATTGGACTGCCAGTGTTTTTCGAGATCGGCCTCGTGCTGCTCGTCCCAGTCATCCTGCTGGTGACCCGCCGCTCCAAACTTCCTCTGATGAGGGTGGCCATCCCCGCCCTGGCTGGCCTATCGACGATGCATGCCCTCGTTCCACCGCATCCAGGCCCCCTTGCCGCTATCGCGCTCCTCAAGGCCGACCTTGGCGTCACCCTCGGGCTCGGTGTCCTCATTGCCATACCGACCGTCGTTGTTGCTGGTCCGCTGTTCTCGCGGCTGGCAGCCCGATGGGTGCCCGTTGATGCCCCTGACCTATTCCTTAATTCTGACGAGAATGGCCGTTCCGGCATCGCCTCTGGTCACCCGAAGTTCTCTGTCACCTTGCTGACCGTTCTGCTGCCTGTCGTCCTCATGATGGGCAAGGCTCTCGCCGATATCTTCGCCGCCAAAGGCATTGCTGTCCGCAGTGTCTTGGATTTCCTGGGCGAGCCTATGTTCGCCCTGCTGCTGGCGACCCTGCTGGCAACCTTCACGCTGGGTAAAGCTTCCGGCATGGACAGGAAGGCTGTGAGCGACAGTGTGGGTGCATCACTGCCCCCGATCGCCGGAATCCTGCTCATTGTCGCCGCCGGCGGTGGATTTAAACAGATCCTCGTCGACACTGGCATTGCCAACCGGCATTACTCAGTCCTCGATTTCCCCGCTGCTGATGGCCTGGCTCGTCGCTGTCGTGATCCGGTTGGCGACCGGCTCAGCGACGGTAGCAACCGTCACCGCGGCCGGCATTTTAGAGCCGACGACAACCAGCCTGCCGCCTGCCCACGCTGCATTGCTGGTGCTAGCGATCGGCTGTGGTTCGGTTTTCTTCTCGCACGTCAATGACGCCGGCTTCTGGCTCATCAAGGAGTATTTCGGTATCTCGGTGGGAGCAACCATTAAAAGTTGGTCCTTCATGGAGACAGTGCTGTCAGTCTGCGGACTGCTCCTGGTTCTACTGGTCTCCGCCATTGTCTGACCTCACGGAACTGGCCGCCACGTCGAACTTCGGACCTCACTGCTCCTGGTGCTCGCCTGAGCCGACCTGGGCCTGGTCGGCGATGGCGTCGATCGTGGTCGAGCCGTGCCGGACCTCAACCTTGCGAGGCTTAGCAGTCTCAGCGACAGGAATCGTCAGAGTCAGCACACCGTCGGTGTACTCGGCGGTGATGCGGTCGGTCGCCAGGCCGTGACCGAGGGTGAGCTGACGGGCGAAGGTTCCCATGGCTCGTTCGCGGGACAGCCACTGCACCTCCTCAGCCGCCTTGGTCGCACGTTCGGCGCGAATCGTCAATGTGCGATCGTCGACGTCGATATCGATGGATGCTGGATCAACTCCCGGAAGGTCCGCAGCGACAATGTAGTCGTCTCCGTCACGGTAGAGGTCCATGGGAACTGCCACAGTCGCCGGCGTCCTGGTGACGTCGGAGAGCAGCCGGTCCATTTCACGGAAGGGATCAAAAGTACGAGCCATGTCAACACTCCTACGGGTTCAGCAGATTCCTGCATCGACTCGATCTGAGTCGGTATGACTCAAGTTTAACCATGAGCGCCCCCAACTCAACAATGGGATTGAGTGCTGTTCGCTCAAGGCTCACATGTCTTGAACCCCGTTATGTCGCCGGTTGACGTATTTCCCATTCGTCAGGAATGGCACCGCGATATCGCAAAACTCGTCACCCTTGGTGATATGGGTGCGGTGCCCGCCGTCAATGGTGACGATCCGGGCATCAGGCAGGGCATTTACCACCTCACGCAGCCGATCCTGACGTAGGTAGGAGCCTTTGCCACCTCCGATGACGAGAACCGGCATGATCATCCGAGACAGCCCGTCCCACCACTGGGGATTAGGTTTCAGTAACTCACGGCTGACCTTCCACACCATTGTCGGGTCGAACCTCTTGCGCCCAGCAAGCGCCGCAACCTCCATGAGGATGGCGTCGGCGTATCTTCTCATCGGCGGTGCATCCCGACGCACTCGACGAAGCACGGGCATATCTTCTAATAGGACACGGTCGAAACGATCCGGCTGACGTTGCGCCACCATGGACGAGATCAGGGCACCAAGAGAATGGCCTACCAAAGCGCACTTATCGACCTTCAAGGCATCCATCTGCTCGATAACATCCGCCGCAAACGCTTCAAGGGGATAGTCGGTCCCCACTCCCCGACGGGTGTCAGCAGGGCCGTGCCCGAGCAATGAGAGTTGATGGACGACGACGCCTTCAACATTCAATGCCAGGACGAGCCCGCCCCAGGTGGTTGGCGAGCTGGTGATTCCATGGACGGCAACAACAGGAAGATCCGTGTTCACCTCTGGCACGATACCGTCGTCGTTGATTCAATCGGATCATCGCAGGAGGCACAGACACGATGGGGACAGTCCATATCGTCGGAGACGAACTCGTCGCTCTGGCCGCTGCCCTACGACTAGCCCGGGCGGGGCATAACGTCACCATCATCTCCGTTTCCCCACGTTGGCGCGAGACCGCGGAGCGTCCTCTTTCCCCTGAACTTGGCGCTACCCTCGAGCTCCCCTCGGCATGGCGAGACCTTTTCGCCAAGTCAGGCCGGGCAATGGCAGCTGAGCTGGCAGACGTGGGACTCGATCTTGTCGCAGAGCCTGATCGTCAGATCAGCTCAGCTACGACGGCCATCTCCATGCCGACAGAAAGAGGTGCACAAATCCGCACGGTCCGGGACCGGTACGAAGACCGCACCGCCAACAGGTGGCGTGACGTCCTCGATCATGCCGACGACGTCTGGCAAGCCCGGCGCCGGTACGGGGTAGAGCATGCAGTCACCTCCCGACCCGAACCGCTCCCCGAGCCGATCCACGTCGATCTCCCCTCCCCGCTGGCCGAGCTCTCAGCTGACGAAACAAGGCTGGCCGTCACCCGGGTCTTCGGCTGCTGGAATCTCGTCGGCCCTAACGGTCCAACTGACCTGCAACCCCTGCTGACCCTGTTGGATAAACGGCTGACCCGACGCGGTGTCATCGTCAATCCCTCACCGAACGACTCCCCTGACGCAGTCATCGACACGACGGCACCGACCCCCCGACGCGCCTGGTGGCATCGCCCAGCTCGACCATGGAACTCTCCCACCGTCACCGTCAGCGCCTCAGCTGAGCTGCCCGTGCATCATGGCATGGTTCACCGACTAGATTGGAAACCCGACGGACTTATCGAAACGTGGACCTGGTGGGATGGCACACGGACCCACCGCATCTGTCACGACCACACTCACCCCATCCCGAATCCGGAACTGGGCACTGCATGGCCGGCGTGGCGGGACCGTCCTCCCATAGCCTGGCGCCAGGACGGACCAATCCCGGTACTAGCGGCCTCCCCCGCATCACACGGAGGCCCCGAACCCTGGGCTCGGCTACTCACCGGAGCACTTGCTGCGTATCTGACCCACGAGAGGCTCACCGGGGACGACATCCGCCCGAGCAATAAGACCATCGGTGCGGCCGGGCACCCCAGAAGAAGTCACGGTTCCGCTGACGGGGTGTCGACGCGTAGACTTGACCGTTAGCCCCACGGCACCGCGCCTGGAGGCAAACATCTTGTGAAGGATGATTTTGACCGCACACGATAGTTCGACCACCGACCCCCGGGTTGTGGAATCTGAGATCGCCAAGGAGCAGGCCCACGTCGACCGGGTCCGCGCGCAATTGGAGATAGACGAGAACAAAGCCCGGATGCTAGCCAAGGCCGGCCAAGACATGTACCGCTCGGACCGCACCAGTTGGGTTCGTGAAGAGGACGGCACGGCGATGTTTGAACGCGACGCCTTCTCCTATAACGCGGCAAGGAGATTAGCGGTCCTCGATGCTGAACATGAGGGTCTGGTCTTTGGTCGACTCGATCTGGCTGACGACGAAATACGCCATATCGGGCGCATCGGGGTGCGGGACGCCAACTATGAGCCTCTCGTCATTGACTGGCGTGCCCGCGCCGCCGAACCCTTTTACCGAGCCACCCCGTCCAACCCCATGGGGGTTGTTCGTCGCCGCGTCTTACGCTGCCGCGATGACAAGGTTCTCGGCATTGAGGATGACCTGTTGGATTCCACCTCACAAATGGATCTGCCGATCATCGGTGAGGGAGCTCTCATGGCGGCTCTCTCTCGGGCCCGCGACACTCGCATGCACTCAATCGTCTCGACGATCCAGGCCGAACAGGATAAAGCTATTCGCGCCCCTTACCAAGGCGTAACGACGATTACGGGCGGCCCCGGCACCGGTAAGACGGTCGTCGCTCTACACCGCGCAGCATTCCTGCTCTACTCTCATCGCACTCGACTGGAGAATGGCGGGGTGCTCGTCATCGGGCCGTCGTCGGTCTTCATGAGCTACATCGAGCGGGTGCTACCCAGCCTCGGCGAGGACTCCGTAACACTACGCTCAGTCGGCCAGGTGCCATCTGACATCCTGCGCTTCTCCTCTGACCGTCTTGATGAACCGCGTACCGCCAATATCAAGGGCAGCCTCGAGATGGTTGACGTCCTCACCCGGCTGGTCAACCTGCCCATGTCAGCGGACCCCGATTCCATGCGGCTACGAGTGACAGTCAAAGGTGAGGTTCTTTTCCTCGATGCCCCCACTCTCGCAGCAACCCGCCAGCGCATCCTCAAGCGCAACCGCTACAACGACGGACGGGAAGCCGTCGAGGTCTCGTTGCGCGACCAGCTGTGGGCAAGGGTTCCGGCCGACGTTCTCGCCGCCCACGACCTCACCAGGGACGACTTCGACGAGCTGGTGTCCTCGCAAGCTTCCTGGCGAATGCTCCTCAACGCTTGGTGGCCCACCCTATCGGCCCCCGACGTCTTAGCCCGGTTGGCCGATCCCGCGGTCGTCCGAGCGGTGGCCCCCGACTGGGACGAGGAGACTCGTCAGCTCCTCGCCAGCTCTATCCCGACCAAGGTAGATCGACACGGACGGCGTGACTGGTCTATAGCCGATATGGCCTTGCTCGACGAGCTGGCCGCTCTGCTCGGCCCAGTTCCCCCCGAGCCCAACACCGACGCCCCAGTCTTTATTGAGGGAGGTGACGCCGAGGAGCTCGTCACCCTCGGCGAACGTCTTCGAGATTCGCGCCAGATCGACGAGGACGAGCCCCGCGACACCTTCGCTCACGTCCTCGTTGACGAGGCCCAGGACATCTCCCCTATGCAGTGGCGGATGATCGGACGTCGAGGCCGGCAGGCCTCCTGGACGATCGTCGGGGATCCCGCTCAGTCCGCTTTTCCCCATCCCGACCAGACTAGGGCGGCTCTGGACGAACTGGTCGGTAACTCCCCGTCACGCACCTTCACCTTAACCAAGAACTACCGTTCCCCGGCCGAGGTCTTCGATCTCGCCGCCGATGTGGTCGTCACCGTCCAGCCCAACGCCGACCTCCCACAGGCGGTGCGCTCGGTCGGTGTCCGTCCCACCGTCATCCGCACCGACGACCTATGGGCACAGGTGCGCGCGCAGCTGGACGAGATGCTCGAGTCAGTGGATGGGACGATTGGGTTGGTCTGCCCGGCCGGCCTCGTCGAGCAGGCGCGCGAGCTCGCCGACGATCCGCGCATCAACACGGTGACGACTATGCAGGCCAAGGGTCTTGAGTACGATGGTGCAGTGGTCGTCGATCCCGAGGGCATCGTCTCCGAGACCGGCAATTCCTCCGGGGGCGTTCGGGTGCTCTACGTCGCTCTGACTCGCCCGACCCATCGGCTAGCGGTAGTCGGGCTTAGACCGCAGAGCTCACCTCAAATTCCCGAGGCAAACCGGCCAGCTCGGGACGCCGCTGCGCCAGCATGGTCCGAAGCTCTGTGGTCGCACGAGACCTGTTGAGGGTGTAGTAATGGAGACCGGGAGCGCCCGCGTCAAGGAGTTCACAGCACATATCGACGGCTGCCGCCAGGCCGATGCGCCGGACGGCAGCCTTGTCGCCCTTGGCCTCTTCGAGCTGGGCCACCAGCTCAGCGGGAACGTCCGTACCCGCCAGCTCCGAGAACCGACGAATCTGTCCGTACGACGTGATTGGCATAATCCCCGGAGTGATGGGGATGTCACAACCCATGCCCCGCACCCTCTCTACGAGACGCTGGTAATGGGAGGGAAGAAAGAACAATTGGGTGATCGCGAAGGAGGCCCCGGCCTGGGCTTTATCGACCAAGATGCGAGCGTCCAGGTCGATATCGCGAGCTTCCGGATGGCCATCAGGAAACGCTCCCACGCCGATACATGCCTCAGGGTGAATCCGCTTGACGAGACGGACAAGCTCAGTAGCGTTAGGCAATCCCTCGGGATGGGGCACCCATGGCAGTCCCGCCCCACCGGGCATGTCACCGCGAATAGCAAGGACGTGGTCGACCCCGGACTCGGCATAGTCAGCGACCATCTGCTCCAAATCTGCCACCGATTGGGCAACGCAAGTGAGATGACCGACGGTACGCAGACCGGTCGACACCATGTGTTGGGTACATCGCAACGTGCGGTCGCGTCGCGACCCGTTCGCTCCATAAGTCACTGAGATGAAGTCTGGCGCCATCGGCACAAGGGCATCAGTGGCACTCCACAGCCGATAGACGTCGTCCTCGCTGCGTGGTGGCATGAACTCAAAAGAGTGCAAGGGGCGCTCGCCCGAGGCCAACAGGTCGGCAATGGTCGGCGTCTGGGATTGCATATGTGAGAGGCTAGGAGGCGCGCCCAGCAAGCGAGCCACATGTCCAGCCTGCGGACTCGTTTCCAGCTACCAGACGCCTCTATGCTGGCGCTATGTGCCCCTTTGATCCGTATTCACCAGTCAGCGCTGACTTTCGTGACTCTATAAACGCAAGGATCTCCTCCTTCCTCGACAACGAACGGCGGGGCATCGACGCGATCGGGACCGAGCTGTCCCCCGTTCTCGACGCCGCCCGCGATTACACCGGGGGTGGTAAGCGGCTGCGCCCTGCCTTCTGTTACTGGGGTCATGTGGCTGCAGCAGGCCAACCCGTTGCACCCAGCGGTCTGCTACAGGCTGCCGGGAGCCTCGAGTTTCTGCACGTATCCGCCTTGGTCCACGACGACCTCATAGACCACTCCAACACTCGACGTGGGCTTCCCTCAGCACATCGTCGCTTCGAGGCGGCCCATGTCACTGCCCACGGAGACGGATCCGCTGAGCAATTCGGATTCGACGTCGCGATCTTGCTCGGCGACCTGCTTCTCATGTGGTCATCGCAAATGTTTACTTCCGCCCCGGTAGAAGCTGACAGACTCGCGGCAGCCATCCCCCTGTTTGACGCCATGCGCACCGAGGTCACCTGCGGCCAAGTCCTCGACGTCACCTCGCAATCAGGGATGGCGGGGTCTGATTCGGAATCCGCTCTCGACCTGGTCGGTCGAGTCGTGGAGTACAAGTGCGCCTCTTACACAGTCGTTCGCCCGTCTCAGATTGGTGTGGCCCTGGCTGGCGGCTCATCCCGTCTCCAACAAACGATGGCTGACTTCGGCTCCCCCATCGGGCGGGCCTTCCAATACCGCGACGATCTTCTCGGCGTCTTCGGCGACGCCGAACTGACTGGCAAGCCCGCCGGCGACGACCTGAGGGAAGGTAAGCGAACCGTACTCGTCGCCCATGCGCTCAATCAGGCCGACTCCGGCGACGCTGCCCGCCTGAAGTCGTTGCTGGGCCGCCCCGACCTCGACGACGACGATGTCGCCATCGCCCGTCGTATCATCGAGACGAGTGGAGCCCGAGATGCTGTCGAGTCAACAATCGAACAATGCCACGATCGCGCCGTCGCAGCCCTCGACGACGCCGAGATGACCGACGCCGGTCGAGTCGCCCTGCGAGAGTTGGCTCACCAATGCGTAGAACGTGATTTCTGATACCCCCGTTGCTGCCCTACGGCCTGAGTATCACACCAGGAGGAGAGCGAAACCGTTAAACCCATCATCGTCAAGACACTGACCAATGATTTCAATCAGCCTACCCCAATCCTGGGGATTGTCGCGCTGGAAGGGCTGCCAGCCGGTCCATAACACTGCCGTGTCTCCTTCGAGGTCGGCTAGGCAGTCACGCAGTGCGTTAAGGTTACGCCCGTACCAGCTAGGGAATGACAGGGCGCGCCCAAAACCGGCAAGAACGGACTCCAATTCGGCCCCTCCGCTCATGTGGAAGACGCGCCACCCTGCCTCACGCCACGCCGTTGCTACCTTGACGGGGTCAGAACTGTGCGCCGGATCAACAAGGAGGATCCCCGATCCGATGGGGCCAGCGGCTTCGGGATCGGAACTTAATTGGGTGTCTGTTGTCATCGGATGATCCTCTTAAACGTTGGGTAGTGGTCCGGTGTCCAGAAACAGGTGGAATCTGAACCGCACACGATGCGACGCGGCCCTCGACCCGGGATTCCAGAACCGGCGACGGTGTACTCGTGGTACCAGGCGTCATTATGGTGAGGAAGCGCGCCACTATTGTCGTGGTAGACAATGCCGTCTCGGCTAAACGGGAAAGGCCCACTGGCGTCGATGAGTTGGAGGATCTGGCGAGCCTGGGGAGGCATCTCGTTTTCCTGGATGGTCGACAAGCCATCAGATGGCTGTGTGATGACCGCGACAGTCACGGGCGCTGTGGGCTCTTTCGAGCTCGCCAAGGCTGGGGTATTCGCCGCTGAACACCCCATGACTACGGCTGATAGCAAGCCTACGATCCAGACGGACCACCGGTGGGAACGACGCCAGGCTGGAACAGTCATAGGTTCAGCCTAAGGACTCGCCGGCTCATCTTCCGATGCCTTCCGAAGGACTACGCATACACTTCGAAGTGGGTCGCACCCCTTTCTTCCCCGACTGTGCGTAAGGCGTAATCGTGAGCATGACCGTGAGCACTGACCCCTTAGTGGGTCATATCCTCGAGGGTCGCTACGAGATCGCCTCCAAGATCGCTCGTGGCGGGATGGCGACCGTCTATCGGGCCCAAGATCTGTGTCTTCCTCGCATCGTCGCGATCAAGGTGATGCACGAGGGGCTCGACGCAGAACTCGCTGAGCGATTCGATTCCGAGGCGAAGGCCGCGGCACGGCTCATCAACCCCCATGTGGTATCAGTTTTCGACCAAGGCATGGACGGGGATCGTCCCTTCATCGTCATGGAGTACGTGCCAGGGTGCACCCTGCGTCACATCATCACTCAGGAGGCGCCACTCACCCCGGTGCGCGCCTTGGACCTCCTTGAACCAGTTGTCTCTGCCCTTGCCAGCGCCCACGAGGACGGTCTGGTTCACCGTGACGTCAAACCCGAAAACGTTCTCATCTCTGATCGTGGCCAGATCAAGGTGGCTGATTTTGGCCTGGCACGGGCCGTTAGCAATCACACGATGTCAGCAACATCTGGGCAGCTCATTGGTACGGTGTCCTATATTCCGCCCGAGCGGGTAACGCGCGGTAGCTCCGATGAGCGCTCGGACATTTATTCAGCCGGCATTGTGCTTTTTGAGATGCTCACGGGACACAAACCGCATACTGGCGATTCCCCTATTCAGGTGGCGTGGGCCCACGTCAATAAAGATGTTCCAGCACCCTCGCAGTACCTAGTCAATGGTACCCGAGCTGAACGCGATATCGCATGGCTCGTTCCGGGATATCTGGACGGTTTGGTGCGTGCCTGCACCTCCCGCGATCCCAGGAAACGCCCGGCGAATGGGAGGGCTCTGCTCGATCTCCTTCGTCGTGTCCGTCACGCACTGGCCACCGGCCGCACGGACGACCCGGCCCTCGCCGCCCTCCAGAATAGAGCGCCTCAACCGAATGCTGTCATCGCCAATCCGGTAGCCCATGCGCCCGGGGGGTCAACAGACCGATCCACCCGCCGACGAAGCGAGCCAGTACGACCTGGCACTGCGTCAGTCCCACCGTGGTCTCGCACGGGTACTCCGGCGTCGCCACGTACTCCGGTCTCAAGCCCGGATCCTCCACTATCTCCGATGGACCGCCATCCGCAGCACACACCGACACGACCTGCCGACTACTCTCGGCCGCATCCACGGCCTGTGGACCGGCCTGGTGCCCGAACAGCATCCCGTTCTAGGCTGGCTCAAGACGCCGTTCATCGCCGTCGCCGTGGCGTCATCGCCGCTGTCTTCATTGTGCTGGTGGCAGTATTGTGCGCTTACCTCGTGTTCCATTTCACCTCTTCCCGGTACTCTGCGAGCGAGCTGCACAGTACAAATTCAGTCGAACGGACAGTCGGTCACAAGGGATCATCCCGCATTCACACCGTCTCGCAAAATATTTGACGCCAATCCAGGTTGCAGGGCGAAGATCCTCCCGCGTATCATGTGACTCGTGGTTGGTTTTCGTTCGTCGCGTCTTGCTGTGCCCGCTCTTCTTCTCATGGCTGCTCTGTGGGGATCGACTCTCGTCGTCATGAAGGGTGTTTATGCCCACATGAGCCCCGAGAACTTGCTGGCAAGCCGTTTCGCCATGGCAGCCGCCGCATTCGGAATCCTCTTCCCAAAGGCCTGGCGCACCAATATGCGCACCATGGTCAAGGGAGTCATCCTTGGCGTGCTCTTCGCCGCCGGTCAGCTACTTCAAGCCATTGGACTAGGGACCACTCAAGCCGCCATGAACGGGTTCATCACCAGCCTATACGTGGTCTTCACCCCGCTGTTGGCTGCTGTGATCTTCCGCAAGAAAGTCTCCAACGCCGTCTGGGGAGCTGTGGCACTGGCGACTGTCGGTATGGGCGTGCTGGCCCTGGATCCCTCTACCCTCAGTAGCGGATTCGGTATCGGTCAGCTCCTGACCCTGGCCTCCGCTGTGGCCTACGCCGGCCACATCGTCGCTACTGGACGCTTCGCCAACCCGTCCAACGTCGCATCCCTCGGGCTATACCAGACCATCACCGTCGCCATCGTCTGCACCATTGCAGCCCTGCCCGGCGGTCTGAGTGTCCCCGCCCACATGGAGGATTGGCTTGCCCTGGCCTACTTGGCCATTATCTGTGGCACCTTTACGACCTTCATACAGAGCTGGGGCCAGGCCCGGGTAGAATCAACCCGCGCCGCTGTCATCATGTGTACTGAGCCGCTGTGGGGCGCCATCTTCGCTATTGGTCTCGGTGGTGAGGCTCTCACCGGGCGCATCACTATCGGCGGTCTCGCAATCTTAGCCGCTATGGCTTTAGTCATCCGCCCACCTCGTCGTCGCCGCGGCGCACCGCAGCACCACAGCGAACCCCCGGTAGTCCAGGTCGATCCGGCCTGGACTCCGCAGTTCGGCATGGACCGCATGCCCTGATCCTCGGTACTGGGTCAGTCCTGCGGCACCTTCCACGGCTGGCCGCCACGCAAATCATGGAAGGTGGTCGGTACCATCTCCTGATGCCGGTCAAAGGACAGTTGCCAGCCTCTCTCGTTAAGCAGCCCCTCATGGATGAGAAAACCGTGGCGGGCCCCCACCGACCTCGCGAAGTCGACAGTTTCGTTCATTGCAGCCCACGGGGCGTGAGCCGGGCAAGCCAGCACATCAACACCGCGCGGGGTCTCATCTAGTTCGTCACCAGGGTGGTACAGGATCGTCCCAAGCCCCTCCCCGATGAGGTATCCGACATTGCCAATGGGTTCCAGATCCCGGTGAATGACGGCATGGTGACCTCCCACTGCCTCAATTCTCACCTCACCGATCTGCAACACATCGCCCGGGGCAATGACGTCGGCGTCGAGGGCCGGAATCTCACGGCACGCCCCCTCTTCCGCGCGCACCACCGCACCCGAGTTCGCATCCACCAAGGCACCGATGTGCTCAGGGTCGACGTGATCAGGATGGCGATGGGTGACCAGGATGGCGTCTAAATCAGTCAGTCCGTGCCAGGACTGGCTGAGGTTACCGGGGTCAACGAGAACTCGCTGCCCGGCCGCTTCAACGAGGATGCAGGAGTGTCCCAGATGCGTAATTCTCATACCTTCAGTCTTCCGCCGACATTGAATGACGGCAACCAGTTTGGCCACATCCGTGACCGAACTCATCTCTCGCCGACAAAGGCATTGGGGACGCATTCCGGATCGATCACAGGTCAATGCCTCGGAACCTCGCTAGCGGGCTGACAGCATTGCGCTTGATGCGTCCGTCAGCCAACCTCTCCGCGATTATGAAGGCCAACTCCAAGGACTGATTCCGGTTCAGGCGCGGGTCACAGGCGGTTTCGTAGCGGTGTGTCAAGTCGGCCTCAGCTAGCTGGTCGATGCCGCCCAAACACTCCGTGACGTCATCCCCGGTCAACTCGATATGCACACCACCAGGCCAGGTACCCAATTCCTCATGGACGTCGAAGAACCCGTTGACCTCGCCGCATATGTCAGCAAACGACCGGGTCTTGTAGCCGTTTTCCGCTTCGAAGGTGTTGCCATGCATGGGGTCACAGCTCCATACCACCTTGCGTCCAGTGGCCTCCACCGCCTCAATGACTCTCGGCAGGTTGGAACGCACGGCTTTGCTTCCCATCCGGGTAATGAAGGTCAAGCGTCCAGGCTCGTGATCGGGATCCAGGACATCAGCAATAGCGACGGCTTCCTCCCCGGTTGTCGTCGGGCCGATCTTGACCCCCAGCGGATTGCGCACGTGACGTAAGAACTCCATGTGGGCGCCATTAATCTGACGGGTCCTCTCACCAATCCACAGCAGATGACCGGAACAGTCGTAGGGCAGCTGGGAGCGCGAGTCGATCCGCGTCATAGCATGCTCGTAGTCAAGAAGGAGGGCTTCATGGCTAGCGTAGAAGTCAACAGTAGAGAGCTGATCGTCTTCGACTCCACAAGCCATCATGAACACCAGTGCCCGTTCGATTTCCGAGGCCAGTGCTTCGTAACGAACCTCCACGTTGGAATTGCGCACAAAGTCAGCGTTCCATGCGTGGATACCGCGAAGATCTGCAAAACCGCCGGTAGCAAAGGCTCGCACCAAGTTGAGAGTAGCTGCCGAAGCGTTGTACACCCCGACCAAACGCTTAGGATCGTGCTCCCGAGCCTCCGCAGTGAACTCGAATCCATTGACTGCGTCACCTCGGTAGCTGGGCAGAGTGAGGCCGCGCCGAGTCTCAGTGTCCTTAGATCTCGGCTTAGCGTACTGGCCAGCAATGCGACCCACCTTGACCACCGGAAGCTGGCCTGCGTAAGTCATAACGACGGCCATTGACAGCAACACTCGCAGCTTGCCTTTAATGTTGGCCGCGTTGACTCCTGCGAAAGTCTCGGCACAATCCCCGCCCTGCAGCAAGAAAGCCTCGCGGTTAGCCACTGCTGCAAGATGAGCACGAAGATCATCGCACTCCCCGGCAAAGACCAGCGGAGGCAACGTACGTAGCTGACTGATGACCTCGGCAGTCACCTGAGGATCGGGGTACGACGGCTGTTGAATCCGTGGCAGGGCGTTGAGAACCTCAAGACTGGGAACGCTCTGGGACATGGCCGGGAGTCTACTTCGCGTCGCGACTTTCAGCAGGCCCGTTCCATCCCCTGACGGGATTAATCTACCCCGGGAAACCTCCCCTAGGTAGTCACCTGCCTGGGTGAATACCGCGCTCAGCAAGCCGATCAGCCAGGGACGCTTGCCGAGCTTGGAGCTGAGCGGCATTACGGGCACGCTCCTCCTCCCGGGCCAGCTCTTCGGCGTCTTGGGCGCTCTCTTCTCGCGATCGCTCCTCGGCATCCTGACGACGCATTTTGCGCTCGCGACGCAGCTTTCCCATGCGTAACAGCCACATGATCGGGTGAAGCTGTCGATCTCCTCGCACCGCTGGATAATCCCGGTACGACAGGCCCGTAAGCTCGCACAAGGCAAGGGCCACATCGTCAGCAGCGGCTCGCAGGATAGCGTGAGAGTGGAGTGTCGATGCGTGACGCGATATATCGACCGGGGCTCCCAGGTGGAGCTGTCCCCTCAACGACCTGGGCTGGAACGACGAAGGTCTGAGCATCGAGGGCCAGCCGTGCCACCTCGACGTCAAGACGATGAATCTGACTAGCCCAACTGCATACCCCTTCTGGGGCCATGAGAACGACAGCGCCTTGAGATAAGTGGTGTAAAGCTTCAGAGTGGGCCTGGGTTCTCTTCCTCCGACGACCGGACATGACGAACACCTTGCTGGCGAGTCCTGATAGGCAGTGTTCAGCTGTAGCAAGATCTCCGCGCCGATGCAGATGGACAGCGACGATGGTCGGTTGAGCAGGCAGAGGCTGACCCGTCACCTCACCATGGGAGCGACGCAACACATTCATGACATTAGGCCTTCGTCACGCGAGGCGGTGGTATGGGGTTGCCGCCGGGTCTCGGTTTCACAAATTTCGAGACGTCTTTGTCTTTGAGGTTGCCATGCTTAGCCCGGAAACCGTAGACATCGACGTATTTTTGCCCGGTGAGATCGCTGATAGCGCCCATGACCTCGTCGGTAACCCACCGTAGGACGGCCGTTTCCTCAGCACGATCTGCCAGGATGTCAAAGTGCATCGGCTTGCCGAAAACGAGGGTCGGATGGTCGAGCAGCGGGATTCCTAGCACCTTGCGCCTCACTGTCGTGCCGCTGATTCCGACTGGGACCACAGGGGCTCCAGACCCTAGGGCCATCCGAGCGACACCGGTCTTCCCCTTGTAAAGGCGGCCATCTGGCGAGCGGGTGCCCTCCGGAAAAATTCCGACGAGGTCTCCCTCGGCGAGTCGACGTTCTACTGGACCCATGGCATTGACGCTGGTTCGGCCACCGGAACGGTCCAGCGGTACCTGATCGACTGCGCGCAAAAACCACGCGACGACCTTCGACCAAAAGCCTCGGTCCCCAGCAAAGAGCTCTTTCTTCGCCGGATAGGTGAGCTTTCTGTCAATCATGGACGCCACGATGATGGGATCGAGGGCCGCAATGTGGTTACCTGCCAGGATCGCCCCTCCTTCGGTGGGAATGTTCTCCTCACCGATGACGCGGGGGTGCCACAAGGCTCGCACTCCTGGTCCGAAGAGCGCATACTTGAAGAACTCGTACCACATAGGGCCTCCTCGGCGACTAAGCCTAGCGGCACCTTGGGCTCCCTGACGGGTGGAGGGATGATGGAACATGACGGCAACGATGTCGATGCCGCCTTCGAAGCGCTCATCGCTCGCGAATTTAGGGAGGTCGTCACCGCCCCAGGACGCCCTCGCCCCCATGACCCACCGGCTCGGCGGGCACCGGCTCATGTTCCCGAGGAACCACCCCGTGACGCCGACGAAGTAGATGAGCCGATGCCCATCGAACCGGCGACACCGCCTAGTCCCGCGACGAAGGTGGGACTAGTTCTGGTAGCGATATGCATCGTTGCCGTCCTGCTGTCCATGGGCGGAGTCAATGTGCCCCAGACCATGTTGATACTGGCCATCACGTCCGGAGGAGCAGGGGTGAGCTTGCTCGTCTGGCGGACCGCCACTCGGCGAGATCGCGATGATGAGGGCCCTTGGGGAAACCACTCACGCTTATAGGAGTCACTTCTCCCGAACGACTGGGCTGGCGAGAGTTTCACTCAGGCTCTGACGCAGAGTACGGCGTTGCTTACGGACAGCGGTACGACGACGTGGCCAGAATCCGCGAGCCATGCCCGGAGGCTCGTTGATGGAGTGACGAGCCAGATCCGCGGCACCAATAAGCCCAGCATCATTACCAAAATGTGCCTTCTGAATATCGGCCATCGGGCGGAACCCACGGCCCGTCAGCGTGCGGGCATATACAGTACGCGCAGGTTCAAGCAAGAGGTCTCCGGCTGCGCTCACTCCCCCGCCAATGACAAAGAGATCTGGGTCTAAGGCGGCTGCCAGGTTCGCCATTCCGCGGCCGAGCCAGATGCCAATGTCTGCGATGAGCTCAATGGCAAGGCGATCGCCATCAACTGCTGCGCGAGTGACGTCAGGACCAACGAGGTTATCGGGATCACGATCGGCGATATACGCCAATAAGCCTTGAGCGCCGGGAGCTCCCTCGGCAAGCAGTGCCCGAGCGTCCCTCACAAGGGAGTTTCCGGAAGCGTATTGCTCCCAGCAACCACGGTTGCCACACGGGCACCAGTGGCCGTCGGGAACCACCGTCATATGTCCGAATTCGCCGGCCATGCCGTATCGGCCGCGGAACATCCGCCCATTGATAACTAGCGCACCACCGATGCCGGTGCCCAACGTAAGGCATACCATGACCCGCGACCCTTGTCCGGCTCCGAACCGGAACTCAGCCCACGCGGCCGCATTGGCGTCATTATCGACGAGTACAGGCACGGTGATGCGCTCAGAGAGACGATCGCGCAGTGGCTCATTGCGCCATGCCAGATGCGGGGAAAACCGCACGAGGGCCTGCTCAGTGTCTATCCAACCAGCGGCCCCGATGCCTACGGCACAGATGGGGAGGTTATGAGCTAGCTCACGAACCGACTCGACGATGGCGTTCTCAACAGCCTCAGGGCTGCGCGAGGGCGTCAAGCGCTGAATCCGCCGAACAATCTGGCCACTTTCATCTACGACGCCGGCGGCGACCTTCGTGCCGCCAATGTCTATACCAACACTAAGCAAGGGAGATCAGCCGAAACGACGCGCACCCTGAAACGAGGTACTTTGCGTCAGGACGGAGACTTTGATACCCGTACGCGGGTTGGAAGCGTGAACATACCTGCCACCACCGATGTACATGCCAACATGGGTAATGCCCGGGTAGAAGAAGACCAAGTCACCCGGCTGAAGGTCGGAGACCGATACAGGGGTGCCGGCCGCATGCTGAGCAGCGGCGGTGCGGGGAAGGCTAACCCCAGCTTTACCCCAAGCAGTCATCATAAGGCCAGAGCAATCGTAACCGATCGGGCCGGTGCCGCCCCAGACGTAGGGCTTACCAACTTGAGCCAGCGCGAAGCTGAGGGCGCTCTGCGCGCGTGAAGACACCCCCTGGGAGGGGCTAGGAATCGGCGCTTGGCTACCGGCCTGGGGAGGCTGGGGGGAGGGTCCGGACGGCTGTGCCTGGGTGACACTCTGCTGGCTAGTGGAGCGTCCGCCAGATCGGGATACCGCACTTGTAGCGGCAGCCCGAGCCTCGGCAGCTTGCCGACGCTCGAGTTCAGCGCGCTGCTGGGCGGACAGACGGTCAACAACCTGCTTAGCCTCCTGCTCCTTCTTCTTGGCGTCGACCAGCAGTTTGGCCTGGTGGTCACGCTGAGCCTGGATGGTCGCGCGATCCGTCTCGGCCTGGGATTTCATGGATTTCAGGCTGGCCTGTTCCGCCTGGAAATCCTGGAATTGCGAAGTAGTGCGCTCGGTGACGTTCTGGACAGTCGCCAACTTGGACAGGAACTGCCCGGAGTCTCCACTGGTCACAAGCTGCGTCGTCGTTGAGACACCGCCCCCGCTCTGGTAGTCACTCAGCGCGACGCGACCGAGAGCCTTGCGCATGGTGGCAACCTTCTCTGACTGAGCCTTGAGGTCCTTTTGAGAACGATCAAAATCCTTCTGAGCCTTGTCGAGGGCAGCCTGGGCCGCGGTGTAGTCCTCTTGCACTTTAGCGGTCTGCTCATCGAGTTGAGCCAAGCGAGCCTTCGCCTGGTCAATAGGATCAGGAGCCGCCTGAGCCCCAGGGTCAACCGATGCCACCGTACCGAGGAGAATTACCCCTGTGATAGCAGCAAGTGCGACGCTACGTCCGCTCACCTGAGAAGCTCCATACTTGTGCTCCACTGTCTACCCTTCACCATCACCTGACCGTCCCCGTCGCGTCATCACGCGGTGCGAGTCGAGTCATCCGTCCAGCTGTGATTTGGCCGTCGGACTAGGATCATCTTTACCGACTGAGAGAATCTTATGTGGTCCTCAGGAGTGGGGCAACTGGTTGCAGAAAACCGCTCATCATGACGCTCACTCGCTATCCATATCCGCACACAGCACGGCGCTGACTAGGCTGTTCTCTGTGTTCCACATTTATTCGCGGCGATGTTGTCGTCACGTCTGTTTACCGTGCTGACCATGAGTGCCGCGCTCCTTCAACCGTCTTTCGACGACCTGGGCACTCCCTTGTGCGAGGTCACGTTCTGCGTCGTCGACCTGGAAACTACCGGTACCGGCGAGGGTGCCCAGATCACCGAGATCGGGGCCGTGAAGGTACGTGGAGGCCGCGTCGAAGGTGAATTTCAAACCCTCGTCTGCCCAACCGGGCCTATCCCAGCTTCTGTGCAAGTCCTCACCGGTATCACAGATGCTATGGTGCGCCCAGCCCCACCGCTAAGCGCTGTACTGCCCAGCTGGTCAGAGTTCAGTCGCAGCACGGTGCTCGTAGCGCACAACGCTCGTTTCGATATTGGTTTCCTTAAACGGGCCTATGCCCAGCATAATTACCCTTGGGGAGACCCAACCCTCGTCGACACCCTCGCGTTAGCCCGGTCAGTGCTCTCCCGAGGAGAAGTCCGAAATTACAAACTGAGTACCCTGTCTCAGCTATTCCGCACTACGACGATGTCTTCTCACCGCGCCCTTGCCGACGCGAGGGCCACCGTCGACGTTCTCCACGGACTCATCGAGAGAGTCGGAAGTTTCGGTGTGACGACCCTTGAAGACCTCTTGGAGATGACCCACCGGGTGTCCCAAGCTCGGCGTCGCCGACGGGTGTGGGCTAAGGACCTTCCAGAGGGTCCCGGAGTCTATTGGTTTTGCCTGGATAAACCTGCACCGGCACAGCCGGAGGTTCTTTATGTGGGCAAATCGGTCAATATCCGACGCCGGGTATCCCAATACTTCACCACATCAGAGACGCGACGTCGCATGGACGAGATGGTGCGAATAGCGACCGGCGTCAAAGCTCGCGAGTGCTCAACCCGGCTAGAAGCGGGAGTGCGGGAACTACGCCTCATTGACGCTCACCAGCCACGCTACAACCGTCGGTCTCGTCGACAAGGATTGGTATGGTGGGTCACTCTCACTTCTGAGGCTCATCCGAGACCCTCCGTCGTGCGGCGAGCCGACCGTGGTTCCCAACCGCTGTGGGGTCCTTTCACCAGCCGTCGGGCAGCGACCCGCGCGGCAATCGTCGTGGCCGAAGCTTTTGGCCTGCGCCAGTGCAGTGGAGCTTTGTTACGGCATCCAGATGGCTGTCCGCTAGCGGAAATGGGCCGTTGTTCAGCCCCATGTCTGGACCCTGACGTCGACTACTCGACCATCGTCGACCGCGTTCGTCTCGCCATGACAGGTGATGTTCGCGACCTCACTGATCTGCTCGCCAAACGCATCGCACAATTGTCCACCGCAGAGCGTTTTGAAGAGGCCGCAGAGTTCACTAATGACGCTAAAGAAGTACTGCGCGCCACCCGACGTCGTTCCCGGCTGGTCTCCCTAGCGTCCTGCCCCCAGATCGTCGCAGCGCGGCGAGACGGCGCGTTCTGGGAAATCCACGTCATTCGTCATGGCCGTCTAGCGGGAGCTGGACGGTGCCGTCTAGACACTGATCCGATGCCCGTTATTGGCGCAGTATGTGCCACCGCGGAATCCGTCTGCCCTCCGCCATCCGGACTACCAGCCTGCACCATTGAAGAAGCCGAGCTGGTGGCGTCCTGGTTTGAAGAACCCGGGGTGCGTCTGGTTGACATCATCGGAGAATGGTCCTGGCCCGCCCACTGCTGGATGGGCACCTATGACCTCGCTGCCCGAGTAGCCGCCTTACATCACCCAGGTCACAACGAGAGCGACAAGACAGACGGCCAGGATCGCCAGACTCGCAGCCAACTGGCGCCGGTGTGATGACCACCGGGTCTGCAACCATGCCCAGCCAGAAACAGCTCCCACAACGACCGCACCAATGTCAGCAATCCACGTATTGGAACCGACGACGATCGCCCAGATGATGAACATCGTTAGCAACACGATATCGGCGCGAATGTCCTGCTTTTGAACATACTTGACGACGGTCGCTGCGGCCATCAACCCAAACAGACCGCACATCGACCCTTCGAAGGAGTATGGCACCCCAGCTAGGCTGATGGCCGTCGATCCACCCACACCACACAGCAGGTACAGGACTGCAAACTGCACTGAGCCGATCATGGGCTCAGTTTGATGCCCGATGAGAACGAGGAACAGACCGGATAGGACCGCACTGATAATTGAGGAGGTCGTCAGAGAGAAAACGAGTGGCCGCCAAACCTGGAAGTCAAAAACCTCGGCAGCTCCCGACGCCAGCAGCGACGTCAGCGGCGCCAATTGCGCAGCGATCGCGATAAGCAAGGTGGCGACGGCCATGGCCACCGACGCCGGACACCTCACAGGAGCCGGACGGACGGGGTGTTCACTCCAGCGATCAGGCATGAATCTCCTCTGGCTATACTGCCGTCGTTCGGGGACATCAGGATATTAGAAATGCCCCGAGGTGCGGCCACCTCGGGGCGGATGTTTTCCTACCAGACTGATCCTCAGGCCAGCTCGACACTCTCAATGACGACCGGCTCGACCGGGCGATCCATTCGGCCAGTGCGGACCTGAGCGATCTCGTCGACGACCTTTCGGGACTCCTCGTCGGCAACTTCACCGAAGATGGTGTGACGACGGTTGAGGTGCGGGGTCGGGGCCACAGTGATGAAGAACTGGGAACCGTTAGTACTCGGACCAGCATTCGCCATCGCTAGCAGGTAGGGCTTCGAGAACGTGAGCTCCGGGTGGAACTCGTCGGCAAACTGGTACCCGGGACCGCCGGTGCCGGTACCAAGCGGGCATCCACCCTGAATCATGAAACCGTCGATGACGCGGTGGAAGGTCAAGCCGTCGTAGAACTTGCCAGTGGTCGGCTGACCGGTGTGCGGGTCGACGTACTCTTTCGTCCCGCCGGCTAAACCGACGAAATTGTCGACGGTCTTGGGAGCCTGATCAACAAAGAGGTTAAGGACGATGTCGCCGTGGTTGGTGCGCAGAGTCGCGGTAGAGGCCACCTGCCTGCCTTCCTGTGAGAAACGATACGGATCTCCTCTAGGGTACTGGCTCTTGCGTCAAATCAATCGAAATTACTCCGCTAGCTATCCTTGGGTGCCTCGAAACTCTGGTTTGTGGGCCATTTGGTCGATACCGTGGGAGGTGCTCGATCACGAGCCATATCCCATATGAATTGGAGGAACCGTGTCCTGCAAGAAGAAAGCTTCCCGCAAGACCGCCGCCGCAAGCAGCCCCAGCACGCTCAAGGAGCAGCGTGCCCAGGCGCTGGAGACCGCCGCCGCATACCTCGCCGCCGCCCAGGACAAGGCTGCTCCGTTGGCCGCGCATGTCAATAACAAGATTGGTCCCCTGACTGATCAGATCTCAGACAAAATCGGCCCGCTCTCCGAGAAGCTCGGTCCCCTCTCCGATCAGGCTGTCGAAGCTGGCAAGAAGGCCCTCGATGCCTCGAAGGGGTACACTCAGGAGAAGGTCGTTCCGGCCCTTCATCAGGCCTATGACACCTTCCAGAACGATGTCCTGCCTGGCCTTGAAGAGCACGCTGGGAAAGTCGTCTCTCATCCGGCCGTTGAGGAAGCCACTCGTCGTGGGCAGGCCGCCTTCTCCGCTCTCAAGGGCGAGTCGACCGAGCTGGCCGCCAAAGCCGGCGTCGAGACGAAGTCGGTCAAGAAGGCCAAGCGTCGCGGCAAGTTCGGCAAGGTGTTAGGGACTCTCGCCGTCCTCGGCGGCATTTCCGCCACGGCAGTTGTGGCTGCCCGCCGCTTCCTCAGCTCTTCCGACGACGGTTGGACCGCCCGCGAGCCCAAGGTCACCTACTCGTGGACCCCGGGTGATAAGGACAAGGCCGACAAACCCGCCCCGGAAGCTGACGAGAAGCCCCAGGAGACGCCAGCCCCCAAGTCCGAGACCACTCACGCTTCGAAGCCCGTTGCCAAACCGGTAAATAAGCCCGAGCCGGCAACGGAAGACAAGTCGGTCCCGGCTGACCCGGTCGCCACTATGGCCGATGAAGGCGGCCCGGCCGCTGCTGCCCCGGAAACCACCGCCGAGACCACTACGTTTGTTGACGAGGGTGCTCGCTCCGAGACCACGTCAAAGGATGGCACCGTCAAGGCTCCCCAGGAGGGCACCAAGGACGAGGGCACTAAGGCCACGTCATACGTCGGAGACAATCCGCCCGAGGGCTACGTCATTAAGGGCAATGACCGCTCGATGAAATACCACGTCCCGGGCTCGGGTGGCTACGACCGCACCATTGCCGATGTGTGGTTCGCCACCGAAGAGGCTGCTCAGGCCGTCGGGTTCACCAAGGCCCAACGCTGAGCGTCGCGTCACCCCCTTTTGACGGGGCTCACCACCGTGGTGGTGAGCCCCGTCGTTTTCAACGCCAGCGCGCGTTGAAGGAGGCGGAGCAACAACATTCGGATACCGAAACGACCCGAACATTCCCCAGCGCTAACTGTGATACGAATCACTTCAAGTGACACAGTGCGTAACAGTTCTATAACAACGCATTGCTGATGTCACGATATGCGTCTGTGATAGCACTTATTCCGGTTAGAAGAGTGTTCTGTCCACTTCATGCGGGCATAAACCACCGACAGAAAGGCCTGTCACATGATCGCTATGGATCTCGAGTCTTCGAAAACGTCGACTGCATGGGTCGACGCCCGTTTCTTTTCCCTCCATGTCCGTTCCCTTGTCCATGAATGCCGCGTTCCGTGGCGTGTCATCGCCCTGCTCGCGCATGTCCCTAGTCGTATCGTCCAGAGACTCGCTGGCCAGGGGGATCGCCCAATTCACCGCATCCGCGTTATCGACGCCATGCGCATCCTGCGCATCAGTACCGACGACATCGACGCGGCACGCGAACGTATCGTGCCAGCAGGAAGTACGCGCACCCGACTCCTCGCCCTTCAGAAGGCCGGCTGTGACATTGCTGAAATCGCCACCATGCTGGACGTGACGATGTCCCACGCCGCGGATCTCATAAGCGGCGAGGCACAGCTGTGCACTGAGATGACGCGGCTACGCGGACGGGCCGCTTGTCAAGCTCGCGGTCTGTTCGCCACCGCAGAATCCCTCACATCTATGTGAGCGACACCCATGTGGATCATCCTCGGCTCCACCGTGGCCTGCGGCCTGGCGCTGTGGCATCTGCACGTGACGGTCCCTCATCTCGTCGAGCCAACTATCGAAGAAGTGGGAGACGAGGTGCTGGCAATCAAGCCCAGATACGACTCCCTCGCCACTCCACTGCGAACTGTCGTCGTCGCCGTGACGGCAGTCGTATGTGGGGCCGCGTCGACTCTCACGCCACCCTGGACGTGGGGCGTATGGTGGATCTGGTCGGGATCGGTGACCACTCTGGTAGTCGTCGACCATGCGACGACTTTCTTACCACTGAGGTTATGGCGTCGCTGCGTCGCCGAGGCTGGATTAGCCCTCCTGGCCGGAATTGTCCTGACGCAGCCACCACAGGCACGCTCGCTCGTTGCGTGTGTTCTGATCGCGGCAGCCTCAACAGCGTTTTTCTGGCTCATGTGGCGGCTCAGTTCATCCCTCGGATACGGCGATGTCAAGCTTGCATCAGGTACCGGTTTTCTGGGAGCGACGACAGCCGCATCCATCCCACACCCGGATTTCATCCGTGCTGGGATGACGACTCTGCTCTCCGCTACCATCCTGAGAGCCGTCGTGGCCATCGCCGTCACCCTCGTTCGCAAACATCGTCCCTCGCCATGGGGATCAGCATTCGCCTATGGGCCAGCCCTGTGGGCGGGCCCCTGGATGGCGTTAGTGATCAGCCTCGAGTAGCAGCAATCCAGCGGTCGAGACGGTTCTGTGCGGCGCCGGAATCAATCGATTGAGCGGCACGCTCCAACCTTTGGGCGAGCTGTGGAACGACGTCATCATCGACCTGCGGGCCGTCATATGCCAACAGGGCTGCAGCGGCGTTAAGCAGCACGATGTCACGCACCGGGCCATGCTCCCCCGCCAGCATCGTGCGCACCACACCAGCGTTGAACGTGGGATCCCCTCCGACAAGGTCGGCTGGCGCGGCTGCGGCAAGCCCGAACGCGGCCGGATCAACCTCGGTCTCGATGACAGCGCCGTGTGCAATAACCCATACCTGGGAGTCATCGTCGTAGTCAACTCGTCCAGACCATTTTCGCCATGGAAGACGAGGCCGCGCGTGCCTCGTGCTGCCAAAGCGTCCGCAACGAGAGGGGCCATGACACCATCAGCAATCCCAATCGCTGCGGCATAGGGACGAGCTGGGTTGGTCAACGGGCCAAGAAGATTGGAGGTAGTTTGAATGCCCAATTCCTTGCGAGCGGGAGCCGCATAGCGCAGAGATGCGTGGTACCAGGGTGCAAACAGGAACGCCAGGCCAATTTCTTCGAGGACCGCGGCATGACGCTTCGGATCAATATCGACCCCTACGCCGAGGGCCTCCAAGCAGTCGGCGGCACCACAGGCTGAGCTAGCAGCTCGGTTACCGTGTTTAACGACCTTCGCTCCAGCACCCGCAGCAACGAGAGCCGCCATCGTGGAGACGTTGACAGTGTTGACTCGATCGCCACCAGTACCGACGATGTCGACCGTGTCCCGGTCCAACTCCACCGGAGTGGGCTGGGAGATCATGCCCTCAGCCATGCCGGTGATCTCATCGGCCGTCCCTCCCTTAGCCCGAAGTGCCACCGCAAGTCCAGCAACCTGGACTGGAGTCAATTGCCCCGACAGGACCCGTTCCATGGCTGCACGAGCGGTAGCGCGATCCATGTCGCGCCTGACCACGAGACGGCTAGTAGGTCAGCCCAGGTGAATTCGTCGATGCGGTCCTCGGGCATGGAACTCCTTCGGGCTACACAGTTTGTTTGTTCAGCAGCAGCTTGGGTCTCAAAGTGCTCAGTGGTGCCCGGCAGGTTCACGCTGCTCAGCAGCATCGCCACGAACGCCACGAATCACTGAAACTACTGTCTGAAGTAAGGCGACCGGATCGACAGGATGGGTAGCAATGGCGTCAGCATGAGACCAGGACGCTAACCAGGCATCGGCGATGCGGGCTACCAACAAGACAACGGGCGGGCAATTCTCAACCTCATCTTTGAGCTGATGACACACACCCATCCCGCCGTAAGGGGCAGATTCGCCGTCAGCGATCAGAACGTCACAGTGGCCACTACTCATGGCGTCAACCACCGAGGCCTGAGTGGCTGTCTCAACGACCTCGGCACGTGGAAGGTCCGGGGCAATCATCCCGGCCAAAGCGACTTTCACCTGTTCGCGAACAGTGTGATCATCAGAATAGACGAGAATCCTGAGAGCACCCGACGGCTCCCCATGCTTGTCGCCCATGAGCGGCCCTTTCCCTCGACGGCGTAGGACTGACTGACATCTCGGTCACGACCGGATGCAACACGGCAGATATTACACAGCTTGAGGACTGCCCCCGCGCACCTAGGACCTTCCTGTCTAGAGACACGCAGTATCACGCGGCGGATAAGTCGCTGCGCTTGCCATCTGGACTCTTCGAGCCAACCCCGAATCGAGCTGGAACGACGAAACAGCATGACCAAGTGACACATTTCCGGCCATAATGAGGCCGTGGCCACTTCAGCGCAGGCCTCACAACGACCGACGGGCGCCATCCATCCGATCGCGCCGACGCGCCTTAACGCGCCGGCAGGTCGTCCCGATGCCCTGCCCATGGGCGTCTGGGTGTGGCTGGCGAGTGAGCTCATGTTCTTCGCCGCGCTCTTCGCCGCGTACTTCATGATTCGCCAGACGACAAGCGACATGGCCGCCACGGGCCAGCAAACCCTTTGGCAGAGCGAGTCCTCTCACCTTGCAGTAGGGGCCGCCGCCATCAACACCCTGATCCTGGTACTGTCCTCAGTCACCTGCCAGATGGGCGTTCACGCCGCCGAGCATGGCCAAGTCAGGCGCAGCAAAGGTCTTGCAGCGGTCACCTCATGGGGCATGCGCGAGTGGTACACCCTGACCTTCATTATGGGCGCAGTGTTCATCGCTGGGCAGATCGCGGAGTACATCACCCTCATCGATGAAGGCCACACTATCTCCTCGAGTGTCTACTTCTCAGCCTTCTTCCTTGCTACCGGTTTTCACGGCTTGCACGTCACTGGCGGCCTGGTTCTGTTCTTGTTCACACTTGCCCGCACCTACATGGCTCGGCGGTTCACGCACGAGCAAGCAGTCACGGCAATGGTTGTTTCCTACTACTGGCACTTTGTTGACGTGGTGTGGATCATCCTGTTCTCGGTGATCTACATCGTGCGCTGACGACCCTGCTCCGAGAAAGGTGACTGCGGTGATGAAATTCCTCTCCACGAAACGGCACAGTCGAGCAGCCAAACCCGTACTGTTGCTGCTGGCCTTAGTTCTAGTGGGGTGCGTGTACGCCTTTGTCAGTCCTTCGGCCTCCGGCCAGGCGGATACGAATGTGTCGACCCAGGTGGCCCAGGGCAAAGAAATCTTTCAGCAGAACTGCTCCTCTTGCCACGGTTTGAACGGCGAAGGCACCACCCAGGGCCCGTCTTTGGCTGGCGTCGGAGCTGCCGCGGTTGACTTCCAGATGGGTACTGGCCGTATGCCAATGGCTCGCCCTGAGGCTCAGGCTCCGTCGAAGAAGACGAAGTTCACTGACGAGGAGATTGCCGCAGTTGGCGCATACGTCGCTTCACTCGCACCCGGACCGGAGGTTCCCTCCTCGCGGAGCCTCAATACCTCGAACTTGAAGTCTGAGGAACTAGCCCGAGGTGCTGAGCTATTCAAGACCAACTGCTCGGCCTGCCACAATATTGAGGGTCGCGGCGGCGCCCTCCCCGAGGGTGCTTATGCTCCCTCCCTCATGAAGACCTCCGACAAGCACATTTACGAAGCTATGCGCACTGGCCCACAGCAGATGCCGGTGTTCTCCAAGTCCGTCATTACCGACCAGGACGCCCGTGAAATTATCGGCTACCTGCAGACCACTCATGCCGAGCCCAATAATGGTGGCTTTGCCCTTGGTGGTATTGGCCCGGTCACTGAGGGCCTGTTCGGTTGGATCATCGGCATCGGCGGCCTAGTCCTGGTCGCTGGATGGCTGGCACGAAAGGGGGCTCGCGCGAAGTGAGCGATAAATACACTGAACGCAACGAGCTGCCGGTCGAGAACCCGGGGGTCGAACCCTACGTTGAGCGTTACACCGACGCTAATCCGAGGGCCGGAAACCGCGCATACCGACAGGTTTTGACTCTTCTCGGTCTGGTCCCAGTTCTTGCTATTGCTTTCGTCGTCGTGTACTTCGCAGTGCCTCGCGACGCGACCGTCGAAATCGGTCCGTTGTACATGAACGCTTCTACCTTCGCGCTGGGGTTGTGCGCAGGGCTCGCGGTGCTATTCATCGGCATTGCGTGCATCCACTGGGCCAAGCAGATTATGGGGGACGAAGAGATCATCCAGGAGCGGCATCCGGTCAATTCCGATGCCACTGATCGTGGGGAATTCGCCAAGCAGTGGCGTATTGGCGCCGAGCAGTCCGGACTTTCCCGACGCAAACTCATCGGCGGGGCCCTTGGGAGCGCCATCGGCATTATGGCTGTGCCGGCTATCGTCACCCTCGCTGACCTGGGCCCCAAGCCTGGATCGGGAACTCGTCGCGCGACGATTGAACGGACCATCTGGGCTGAAGGTGTGCGGCTGGTCAACGACATCACCTTCCAGCCCATCAAGGCCTCCGATCTCGAAATTGGCCAGCTCGTCAACGCGGAGCCCGAGAACCTCAAGGACCTTGAGGGGGCTGAGTTCCAGCGCGCGAAAGCCAAGGCTGCCATCCTTATCGTCCGAATGGATCCTGACTCCATCAAGATCCCCGAATCCCGTAAAGACTGGCAAGTCGGCGGCATCTTGTCGTATTCCAAGATCTGCACCCACGTCGGTTGCCCTGTCAACCTCTGGGAGCAGCAGACGCACCACCTGTTGTGCCCTTGCCACCAGTCGACCTTTGACCTAGGCGACTCCGGTGTTGTCGTCTTCGGCCCTGCCGGACGCTCGTTGCCACAGCTACCCATCACCGTTGACGGCAAAGGCTACCTGGTCGCTCGAAGCGACTTCACCGTTCCGGTAGGCCCGTCCTACTTCGAACGAGACTCTCGTCACGACTACAAAAAGGGTGACAACTGATGGCCCGGCCAACTGGCATCGCCGAAGAATCACCCACCCTGCGCACCGCGACGGCTGACGATAGGCCATCGGGTCGCGGAATGCGGATTGTCAACTGGCACGACGACCGTCTGGGGCTAGCTAAGATGGGCAAGGAGAACCTGCGCAAGGTCTTCCCTGACCACTGGTCCTTCCTACTGGGTGAGATTGCCCTGTACTCTTTCGTTGTCCTGCTGCTCACGGGCGTATTCCTGACCATCTGGTTCAAGCCGTCAATGGCCGAGGTCGACTACAACGGCCCCTACCAGCTACTCAAGGGAACACCCATGTCGGAGGCCTTCGCCTCCACTCTGGATCTCTCCTTCGAGGTGCGTGGTGGCCTGCTGATTCGCCAGATCCATCACTGGGCGGCCATTCTCTTCGTGGCAGCGGCCACCGTGCATATGCTGCGTATCTTCTTCACTGGCGCTTTCCGCAAGCCCCGTGAAATCAACTGGCTGATCGGCCTCGGCTTGCTCATGCTCGCCATGGTCGAGGGCTTCGCTGGCTACTCGCTTCCTGATGACCTGCTATCCGGCACCGGTCTTCGATTCGCCGATGGCCTGATGCGTGCCATCCCTCTGGTGGGCACCTGGGTTGAATTTTTCGTCTTCAACGGTGAATTCCCGGGAACCGCAATTGTCCCCCGCCTATACATGGTGCATATCCTGCTCATCCCAGCACTGATCCTCGGGTTGGTGGCCGCCCACCTCACGCTGGTCGTCTACCACAAGCACACCCAGTATCCGGGTCCTGGACGCACCGAAAAGAATGTCGTGGGTTACCCGCTGTTCCCGGTGTACGCGGCCAAGGCTGGCAGTTTCTTCTTCGTGGTCTTCGGTGTGTTGACTCTCATGGGCACTTTCCTTCAGATCAACCCGGTCTGGAAGTTCGGGCCCTACAACCCGGGCGAGGTCACGGCCGGATCCCAGCCCGACTGGTACATGGGCTGGCTTGAGGGTGCTGTGCGTATCACCCCGAACTGGGAGTGGCACATCGGTCACACCACCTGGAGTTGGAACATTTTCCTTCCGGGCGTGTGCCTCATGGGCGTGTTGTTCACCCTGCTGGTGGCGTGGCCCTTCGTCGAAAAATGGATCACTGGTGACGAGTCCGAGCGCCACCTGCTCGACCGCCCGCGAAATGTCCCGACCCGTACCGCACTCGGCGTTGCCGCCATGAGTTGCTACGCCATGTTCTGGCTCTCGGGAGCCAACGACATCGTCGCGACCCACTTCCACCTGTCGCTGAACGCGATCACGTATTTCATGCGTGGCGCGATCTTCGTCGTCCCGATCATCACCTACCAGATCACCAAGCGTATTTGCGTAGCTCTGCAGCGAAACGACCGTCAGCGTCTACTCCATGGGTCGCCCTCCGGCGAAATCATTCGCGAACCTAATGGTGCATTCCACGAAGCTCACGTACTGGTCAGCGACGATGAGGCCTGGACCCTCACCCAGCACAAGACCTACCCCGTCCTCACGGCCGGATCGATCGACGATCGTGGTCGCAAGGTCAGCAAGACGCGTGCTCGCTGGATGAAGTGGTTCCTTGGTGACAACGCTCCCAAGGTCACCCATGAAGAACTGGAGGCAGCTCGCCATCACGCCGAGATCGGCTCTGGTCGCTCCGCCACCCAGGCAGAGATCACCGACTGATCCCCGCTTTAACTAGCCCCGGAAGACAGTTCGTTATGCGGGTCCTGTCATATCCGGACACGTAGCCGTTGCCAGTTGCGCTCCCACACGATGGGGTCGGGCGCATGGTCACGAAGCATCGCCGTTCCTCCACCAAGCCCCTCCTCGTCCCAGTGCTGACGAGCGTGAGCCACAAGGTGTTCGGGCAGAGTCCCTCGAACACTCGTCACCCGCCACCAGTCCACTTCCTGACCCTCACGCGCCATGATCGTGCCGACTCGACGCGGCGACGTGCCCACGAGCTCGGCAATGTCAGAATACGACACGACCGTACCGGCGGGCAGAGCTTCTACCGCCGCAAGCACGTCATCTACCGTCGTGGGCATGGCTCCAGTGTGCCGCGTCGCGCGCAGACATGACCCACCGGTGGTGACGTGGGACAATAGCCACGTGCGTTTTCTCAACGAGCAGCCAAACTACGACCTGACGTATAACGACGTTTTCATGGCACCAAACCGTTCCTCGGTGGGGTCCCGCATGAACGTCGATCTCACGTCAACGGATGGGTTAGGTACTCCCCTGCCCCTCGTGGTGGCCAATATGACCGCAATTTCCGGACGTCGCATGGCGGAGACCATCGCCAGGCGCGGAGGTACCGCAATTCTGCCCCAGGATATCCCAGCGGACTTCGTCGCTCAGTCCATTCGGCGCGTCAAGGACGCCCATACTCGATTCGACACCCCGGTCACCGTCGATCCGACGACGACTGTGGGCGAGGCCATGAACTTGCTTAACAAACGCGCCCACGGCGTCGTTCTTGTCATTGAGGATCATCGCCCGGTCGGTTTGGTCTCCCCCGCTGAGGCTGAAGGCGTGGACCGATTCGCTCAATGCCATGAGGTCATGACAACCGACCTCACCCTGGTCGGTCCTCAGGCAAGCCCAGATGATGTTTTCCAGGCCCTCGCCGAACGTCACCAGAAGGTCGCGGTAGCTATAGACGAGCACGGCATCCTCGTCGGCATCATGACGTCGCGAGGTGCTTTACGCACTGAAATCTATCGTCCTGCTGTGGATCCGGACGGACGCCTCATGATCGGCACTGCAATTGGCATTAACGGTGACGTCGCGGGACGTGCTCGTAACTCTCTGGAGTCTGGTTCGGACGTGCTCGTCATGGACACCGCCCATGGCCACCAGGACCAGATGATCCGTGCTATCGGGATCGCCGACGAGGTCCGCACAGCGTTTGAAACAAAGACCGGCCGACGGGTTCCCATTGTCGCCGGCAATATCGTTACCCGAAGCGGCACTCTCGACCTGCTGGAGGCGGGCGCAGATATCGTCAAGGTCGGCGTTGGACCGGGCGCAATGTGCACCACTCGAATGCAGACCGGTGTGGGACGCCCGCAGTTTTCGGCAGTATTGGAATGTGCCGAGGCTGCTGCCGAAGTTGATGGTGCTATCTGGGCTGACGGAGGTGTGCGTCACCCCCGCGACGTTGCCCTCGCCCTTGCCGCAGGTGCCGGATCGGTCATGATCGGCTCGTGGTTTGCAGGCACCCACGAATCGACCGGAGCCATGCTCATCGACCACGACGGCCGAGTGTACAAGGAGTCCTTCGGCATGGCTTCGGCTCGTGCCGTGCGTCACCGCACTCGCGAACGCAGCGCCTTCGAGCGAGCTCGCGCCGCCCTTTTCGAAGAAGGCATCTCCCAGTCCAAGATGTATTTGGATCCCCAGCGTCCTGGCGTCGAGGACCTCGTCGATTTCATCACCTCCGGGGTACGCTCTTCATGCACTTATGCCGGGGCCGCCAATCTCGCTGAATTTCGTGAGAAGGCCGTGATTGGTGTGCAATCCCCCTCTGGGTACGAGGAGGGACGCCCACTGCAACGCAGCTGGACGTGAGCTCGTGGCGAACGGTCAATGCGTGGCCTGCGACCTAAACCATCCGGCCTTAATGTGGGCCTCATGACAACGCATCGGATACTCGTGATTGGGGGCCACGGGCACGTGGCCAAACACTTCACCCAACTTGCCACCTCGCAGGGGCACCAGGTTGACTCGGTCATCCGCCGCGACGGCCAGGCAGACGACATCACCTCGTGGGGAGGTAGCCCGGTCGTGGCGGACGTAACGACCTTGCGTCCTGCACAGTGGGACGACCTCATCAACGACCACGACGCCGTGGTGTGGTCGGCAGGAGCCGGCGGCAATGGTGGGCCAGAAGACACCTACGCTGTCGACCGGGACGCATGTAACGCCCTTGTCGATGCTATCGGACGGTCTCCTCACCGTCCGCGTTTTGTGCTCGTCTCCTGGTGTAGCAGCCCTAACCATGGCGTGCCCTCCGATAATTCTTTCTTCCCTTACGCCGACGCCAAAGCAGCTGCTGATCGCCACACCATGGATTCATCGATTCGGTGGACCATCCTTGGTCCGGTAACACTGAGCCATGATCCAGCCTCTGGCGTCCGAATCCTCACCGAGGGTGACGAATACCGCGATATCACGGTCTCGCGTGAAACGGTCGCCAAGGCGGCTTTGGCATGCCTTGATGACGACATCACGGAGGGCAAGTTCATTCGTTTTTGCGACGGACCAATGCCGATTGCCGAGGCGTTTTAACCTCTCCCACGACATCATGGTCGTTCGGTAGGCGGAAGGTCTCGGCATCGTGGGCCATCGGGACATCCCCCACGATTCCGCGGTACCGGCTGATCTGAGACTTCCAGCCTGAGCTTATGCAGGCGCCGTGGCGCACTGTGTCATCAGAATGTCACGTGTCTGTCGAGGCCAGCTGATACCCAAGGCCGAAAGCATCTATAAAGCTAACTGCATACGTGTCTCACACACCATAGGCTTAGGAAACGAACATATTCGCATTCCTAGGTTCTCAACGGGCGTGCAACCCCTACCGTGTCGACGTTCAGGCCAGACACGAAGGGGATTGCGCGTCCTTAACTGCACGATTTCGGCAGATGTCGTTAGATGAGGGTGCCACATCGAGAAGTGACGAAGCGAAAAGTGGAGGTACCTCAGATCGCTTGGCAACTGGATCGGTCCCGTCGGTCGTGTCATACGGTCTGTGTAGGTGGTCGAGGATGACTGGGAGAAAGTCTAGCGGCACGGGAATCCGTCGATGGCAAGGTCGATGCAGATCTTCGGACAAGCTCATCGAACGCGTCACCGGAAGAGGAGACAATCCAAGGCCGGTCCGCAACCTTATAGGGGTTCGCGCTCAACTACCCTGAGCGATTCCCCAACCGCTGAAAAGCCCGATCCATTTACACAGAATACTTGGCACGCTCTGACAGCCTCGTGTCATCACGCACACCTCACCGTGGCCACACGAAGGGCTCGTAAAGAAAGTATATGCGATATAGCTCCTCGTTTCCGGAGAATTTATGTGAGTGTCGTCGCCCTCCTTGACCAGCCACGGTTCTATCGAATAATGTTCTCCTCAGCATTGGACGTTGCCGCCCAACCAGTCGGACGATAGGTCCATCCCTACATCACAGAAGGAAAGAATAACGAAATTCAAGAAGGTCGCGACCATCGTCGCAGGATTGACCATGGCGATCCCCGTGGGCTTGGCAAGCCAAGCGAATGCAGGGAGTAACCTTTGCCCCTCCAAACAGGTTTGTCTCTTTGTCTCTACGAGGACAATAATTTCGTTGGTCTCATGGGATACCGACGCGCTGACCTCGGCATCACAAATGTAAGCAGCAAAATCAGTCACGTTATGTCATCATGTGAAAATGAGTCAGGCACCGGGACGCCAGTGGCAGGGGTTCTTGCCGAAACATACTCGCCCACCGATCGGACAACGACATCAACACCTGGGATGATAATGGTGCTCACCCTCCTGTCCCGTCATAAGCGTCCCACCATACAAAGGCCAAGAACCATATGAGTCCCCACAATCAGCGGGAAATCGCTGTCCAAAACGTTCACATCAGGCAATGCCCTAGTCCATGCGATCAATAACGTCAGCGTATCTTTCACCCATTCCGGAGTGCACCTCCTCACGGGAGAAAGCGGATCGGGAAAAAGCACCCTCATCAATCTCCTAGCTGGTCTGGATACCCCAGATTCGGGGTCCGTCTACGCAGAAGGCGTCACCGTATCTGATCAGAGCGAGGCGAGCAGAGCCCGATTTCGATTACGCCACATCGCCGTCATCTTCCAGGACGACAACCTCATCGCCGAGTTGACCAATACCGAAAACATTGCGCTACCTCTGTGGGCGCAAGGTAAATCGAAGTCCGATGCAACAGAAATCGCCCACGAAGCCATGCGAAAACTGGGAATCGAGTCATTAGGCAGGCGCCACCCCGGCGAGGTCTCGGGTGGCCAACGGCAACGCGTCGGAGTTGCGCGGGCACTGGCCAGCGAGCAACGCATCCTCCTCGCTGACGAACCGACCGGCGCGCTCGACTCCACGACATCCGGAGAGCTCTTCGAACTGCTGGGAAACCTCGCACACGACGACCAGATGTGCGTCATCGTGGCCACACATGACCCACTCGCCACGAAGCACTGCGATTCTGTCACCACCCTACTGGATGGGCATCTCGTAGCATGAACAGAAGATTCACAACCCAGACATTCCGCATCTGGACTCGAAACAAACACCGTATTGGCTTAGCATATCCATTCGCAGTGGTGATCGCTTGCTTCATCGCCCTGTACCTGACGCTGTCATCCTTCGCCCTCACCGGTTCACAGAAAAGAATTTGTTACCTGGATGGCCATGACGCATCCGTCACCATCAGCCAGGCACAAACAACTCTGCGCCCTGCCCAGGGCACGGTAATCGATCGACTGAGAAAATC
>ERZ1023183.23-NODE-23-length-70465-cov-10.584093_pt1 | contig 70465 bp, 62 predicted proteins | sample MGYA00521095_ERZ1023183 | MGnify/ENA primary metagenome ERZ1023183 (study PRJEB32759, sample SAMN07749889) | skin metagenome | biome: transportation; feature: city; material: polyester macromolecule | host: Homo sapiens | place: Hong Kong:TW line | collected... | reverse complement strand
GGATCTGCTCACGGATCTTGAAGACGGCGTCAATGAGCATGTCCGGGCTGGGCGGACAGCCTGGCAGGTAGACGTCCACCGGGACGATATGGTCGCATCCCTGAACAACCGCGTAGTTATTGAAAATGCCGCCAGAAGATGCGCATGCACCCATCGAGATAACCCACTTGGGTTCGGGCATTTGGTCGTACAGCTGACGGACCACCGGAGCCATCTTCTGGCTCACCCGGCCCGAAACGATCATAAGATCTGCTTGACGGGGAGAGGCACGGAACACCTCGTGACCCCAGCGCGCAGCGTCAGCACGCGGGCCACCGTAGGAGATCATCTCGATGGCGCAGCAGGCCAGGCCCATCGTCAGCGGCCAGAATGAGGTCTTGCGGAGCCATCCGACGATGGCCTCCATTGAGGTCATCACGATGCCAGCTGGGACGTCGGCGTCGTACTCAGCCATCTCGCGCATCCTTTCTTTCTTAGACGTTGAGTGATGTGGCGCTCGGGCCACTCAACATATTTGCTGCGCGCGACCCCAAGGCCGCGCGGGAAGATCAGGTCCAATCCAGGCCGCCGCGGCGACGGATATAGAGGTAGGGGATGAAAACCATCGCCACGAACAACACCATCTCCACCAGTGCAAAGACGCCGAGGTGGTTAAAGTCAACCGCCCACGGGTAGAGGAACATGATGTCGATGTCGAACACGATGTAGAGCATTGCGACGACGAAGAACTTGACCGGGAACTTTCCGCCACCTGCAGGTTGTGGCGTTGGTTCAATGCCACACTCGTAAATCTCATGCTTTGCGCGGTTGGGTCGTTTTACCGCAAGAACGACGTTGACTGCGATCGTCGCCAGCACGAAAAACGCACCGAGGACGACCATCCCCACCAGGGGAGCATATCCGTTCATCTCACCACCTCTAGTCAGCACCATTCGCTCAGACCATACGACTCTCATTTGTCGCGCTGGTACTTTGGGTAACCTAACTTGAGGTTTGGCGACGCCAGATGGCAGTCGTCGACCACGACCTCACACCGACGGGGCAGCCCTCGTCAGGGCGTTGATAATACGGTCATCAAGGTCTCCAGATTCGGAATCAGTGAGGTTTGCCAATAATTTATTCACAAACTTCATGAGTCGACGGCGAGGAAGCCCGTACGTCGTGCAGATCTTCATGACGCGCGGGTCACCAATGAGTCGCACGAAGATCGTCCCCAGCCGGTAGTAACCACCGAAGTGGTGCCGAAGGGCGCGCGGGTACCCCTGAAGCGCTTTCTCGGCAGCCGGTGTCTGGTGGCCACAGTAATAGGCCTCAGCGATGGCGTCAGCCGCCAACTCACCGGCCTCCATGGCGTAATCGATGCCCTCGCCATTAAATGGGTTAACCATGCCGCCGGCATCCCCTACAAGTAGCAGACCGTCGTGATAGTGAGGTTGACGATTAAACGCCATCGGCAAGGCGGCACCGCGGATCGGCCCCTCCTGGTGTTCTTCGTCAAGGGTCCACTCGGCGGGCAGATGTGACAGCCAGCGCTTCATCAAGGAGCGGTAGTCAGTGTTCCCAAAGGCGGCAGAGGAATTGAGCATTCCCAAACCGATATTGACCGTTCCATCCCCCTCAGGGAAGGCCCAGCCGTAGCCCGGCAAGAGGTCAGATTCTTGCGGGGTCCCGTCCCACGGTTCTAGCCAGCTCTCCAAATTACGCGACTCCGACAGCACAGAGCGGTAATAGGCGCGTACCGCCACGCCCATCGGACGATCGTCCCGCTTGTGCAGGCCCATCGCTAAGCCGAGTCGAGAAGAATTGCCATCGGCTGCGACGATAACGGGGGCGGAATACTCGGCACCCTCGGACGTACGGACGCCGCGAATACGGCCGTTAGGATTGAGGATCGGCTCAATGACATTAGCATTCTCAACGAGGGTGACTCCCTGCGACTCGGCGTGACGGGCCAGACGCTCGTCGAGAACCGTGCGTCGGCACACCATGCCGAAATTGGGGTAGTCAGCCAGCTCGGGCCAAGGAAGAACAAAGGGGGTGACACGTCCACCGTGGATCCGCAACCCCTCAGTGTGTTTCCACCCGGCTTTTTCGGAGACGTCTATTCCCAACCGGATGAGCTGCTTGACAGCACGCGGAGTCAGGCCGTCACCGCAGACCTTGTCGCGGGGGAAGGTCGCCTTCTCCAGCAGGGTGACGTGCAACCCCCTGCGGGCAAGATGTGCGGCAGTCGCCGAACCGCCGGGACCAGCACCGACGACGACGACGTCGGACTCCATCTGACTCGTCACGTGGACCCTCCTCATCGACGACGGCGCCGAACTACCGGCATCTGCAAAGGCGAGTCTAGGGGCTGTCAGCTACAAGCATGTCGGCGCGCCAGGTTCACGAAGCCGGAAGGCAGATAAACCTCTACCCGGGACGCCGTCGTCTCCAACACCTTAGTGACACTATGCAGTGCTATGCTCCAAACGAAAGTCTAAATGATTTTCGCTAATTTCCATACGTACGACATATCGGGAGACCATCATGTTCGTCCAAATCGCTGCCAGCCTGGCAGCCGCATCGACCATTGCACTCGGCGTTCCCGGAGCTGCCACACCCCTTAATGGAAGCCAACTTCCGACCGGTCCCCAAGTGTCGGTGACGGACCCTGCACAGCACACTGGACCGTTCAGTACGGCCACCCCTCTCACCATTAAGGTCAAGCCAAGCGCCCCATGCGTGAGAGCCGACGGTCGCCAGCAATCCCTGGTGGCCCGCGTCCTCGACGACAAGGGCCATCAGGTATGGTCCGGAACGTTCGACGAGTCACAGCTCATCGGCGGCACTGGACGTGGCACTGCAACGTTCCACGTTGGATCCGCGGCCGCAGCATTCAACTTTCACGGCGGCAAGCGCACCACCTACCGGGCTCTCGGCTACTGTGCCTACCCGCACTACGTTAACGGCACCCGGGAGCGTCTCTCCCAGGTGAGCGTCAAGACATTCACGGTGGATCCCGCCATCAACTGAGCTAATAGGCGTGGGCAGCGCCGCCAGGCCAACGCGAATTGGCCGTTCTCGTCGGCGCTCATAGCGATGAGACGGCGCTGCCCATGTAGACATCTGGGTTATCCTGCCACCGTGATCCTTGCCCCAGGTTCAGCCCGTTTGTGCGCCCGCACCGTCTCGATCCCGGACCCAGGCCCGCTCGAAAACTACATGACGCCCGAGGACTCGGTATGCTTTTTGCACCGCAACTACGGCATGGTCGGGTTAGGTGAGATCACACGATTCGAGACTGATTCCCCGGCAGCCGCCGACGTCTGGTGGGAGGCGTTGTGCGACGATCTTGAGCACGAGACCGAGATACCTGGCGCTGAGGCCACCGGGCCAGTCGCTTTCGGATCGTTCACTTTTGACCCGGACAGGTCCTCGTCACGGTCCGTGATGATCCTTCCCAAGACGATTATTGGACGCTGGCCCGGTTACTCCTGGCTCACCCAGCTCTCCCAGGACAGCATTACCGATGACGCCCCTCGCCAGCAAAGCGTACCCCGGTCCCCCGGATCTATGACATTGCGTGACGGCGTCGTCAACAAGTCGAGTTGGCGTCAGGTCGCCCGACTCGTCCAGGGCATCATGGGGCCTGAAGAGCTCGACCAGATCGTTCTCATGCGTGACCTCGAGGCCAAAGCTGGCTCCCCCATCGACCCGCGATGGATCGTCGAGGTCCTGCGTCGTCAATTCCCTAACGCATATACCTACCTTGTCGAAGGATCTGTCGGCACCACTTCAAAGCTCACCGTCGGAGTAAGCAAATCCTTAATCACTTCCCGGGTATTAACCCATTCCCCCGCTACTGACGCCAACCACCAGACCCTGTTGTCTGCGCTTCAGGGCACGGGGCCGCTAGCAGCCCACCACGACGAGATCGTCGAGCAGACTTGCGAACGTCTCGAGCAGTTCTGCGACACGGTCCACGTTCCTGATTGTCCAGGATGTGTCTATAGCGACGCCTCAAACTATCTCGTTACCGACGTCACTGGTGTCCGCTCCCCCGACCAGGGGTCTTGTCTGGCCCTCGTGGACGCCCTATGCCCGCCAGCCTTTGTCACCGGACTACCACCACATCGCGCCATGTCCGTGCTGGCCGAAGTTGAGCACGTCGACCGGGGCCGTGTTTCCGGCCCCACCGGTTGGGTCGATTCCTTGGGCAATGGCCAGTGGGTTACTGACTGTCGTGGCGGCCAGATCGACGCCACCGATCCCTCACTCGTCCACATCTTCTCTGGCCATCCCGTCGGTCATGACGACGACACGGACGTTTTATCGACCGAAGCGGAGCATCGCATCGACGTGCTGCGGAATCTCTTCCCAGTTGACGTTAGTTGAAGCTTCACCATACGAAGTCCAGTGGTGGGACAGCTCGGCAGCGGCACGCACCGATAACCGACCCGATCCCGCCCGGCGGTCATCTCCGCTTACGCTCAATGACCTTCTTTTCGGCCTTACCGCCTCGCGCTTCCTGACGGGCTTCCGTTAGCTGTCGCTGCGATTCCTCGCGCATTTCAGCCAGGTCCTGCTGGTTCATTCCGCCCATGCGCAGGAATCCGAACACCACCACAGCGATGAACACCGATACCCACGGCGACCATCCCAGCACCACTGGGATGGTGACGACAGCAACCATGTCAAACCCACGGATGAGGTTGAACATCAACCCGGGAGGCATTGCGCCGGCCTGGGTTGCCACCATCGGCGAGGAGTAATCGGCCGGTTTTGCACTCACCCACCGAATCGCACCAGCAAGGCCACCAGCAGCCGTCACCAAGCCGTACATGATGGCCTGCTCCCACGGTCTTGAGGTCGCCGAACCGGCGCCGTGGAAGGCTGGCATAACGGCAATCGCCCACAACGCTGCTGCCACCGCAGGAATCACTGAGGCCGCCGAAATCACCTGGCTAGTCGTGAAAGGTAAACAACGCACCAGGCCTTTGCTGCGGGTAAGCACTCGCAGGCTGGTAAAGAAGGGCACCAATGCCGCGACGAGTACTAGGGCCGACACTGGAACCGTCAAGGCACCAAATCCCAGGGCTGAGACGGCGTAGGGCACCACAGCCGTCACGATGAGGGTAAGCAGCGGCTTCGGGGAACGCATGATGCGCTGCACATCTCGCCACACCAGGGCCTTCAATCCCTCACCCCGCCCGCGGGTGGCGCGTACCTGGCCGCGCTCAATGGCCTCACGCTCCTGAAGGATGTCGCGTATAAGGGCGAAGTCAAGGGCGAATGCGGCCCCCTGCATACCGGAGGCCAGTGAACCACCGGCCATAAGACGGGCCCGTCGGATCCGGTTCAGACGCAGTCGTGCCAGCAATAACGTGACGACAAGTAGCGCCGTCCCAGCCCCGGCCACTGCCCAGGCGGAAGTGAAGTTAGCGTCACTCGACACCGGCACCGCGTACCATCCCGACGCCGTCGAAATGACTCCCAGCAATACCGTCAGACCAGCTAACCCAGCTAACGCCTCGATGGCTTTCACTGACCAGGTACGTTCGGCCCCTTGCTCAGCGGCCGCAAAGGAGACAACTCCGGCAGCGCCTAGGGCGGTCGCCAGGGTCCAGGCGACGACGGCCTTGCCAGCGGCTCCGGTGAGAGCAGCCACCAAGGCTCCCAAGACAGCACCACCGAGCACCGAAACGAGCACCGCAGCTCGCAGTCGTTTAGCGAGGAATTTAGCCCGGTCAATGGGAGCGTCCATGAGCCAGAACCCCTCAGCCGCCGAGGCGAGTACTGGTCCGAACACCCGAGCCGCGGCCAACGCAAAGGCCAACACTCCTGACAATGCCGCCCACGGCAGCAGGCCGCGTGCCGTCTGGCATCCCGTCGAGGTGCAACCCGAGGCCTGCCCCTGGGCCTGTACGATGAGGCTAACGATCATGGCGAGGACGACGACCAGCGAAAAGACGAGCACGTAAGCATCGCCTATGGCCTGCCAGATATTGCGGGTGGTACGGCCTTTACGCCAGTCACCCATCAGGAGGGAGAGCTGGCGCTCGTCGGCCTGACCACCGAAGAATTCGTCGGGACGGTGAGCGATGACTAACTCCGGATCGGGGGCGACCACCGCCTCAACCCTGGCGGTCTGCGGTTCAGGCTGGGACGCCTTGGAGCGGGGCTTGGAGTGCTTGTCGTTGCGCCGACTCATCCGCGCGGGCCTCCCAGCTCAACGGTTCGGGCCCCCAGGGTCGCAACGAGGGCCGGCTCGTGACTGGCCATCACGATGGCGAGACCGTGATTCATCTCCTGGCGCAGCCTCTTGCCGAGCCAGGCAACACCTTCGACGTCAAGGCGGGCTTCGGGCTCATCAAGGACGAGGAGTTTGCGAGGGCGCACGAGGGCCGTTGCCAGACCCAGCCGTCGCCGCTGGCCCGAGGAGAGGGTGCCAGGAAGCTGGCCGGACTGTGGGACGAGCTGGACCTCCTCAAGCACCTCATCAACGAGGGCGTCAGCATCGACCAGGCCGTGAGCGCGGGCAAGTAAGTCGAGGTGCTCCACCACCGACAGATCAGGGAAGAAATCAAGGTCGTCAATGACCGTGGCAACGTTGCGACGGAACTCCGGGTTCGTCTCGGAAACTTTTTTACCAAGCACCTCGATCGTTCCAGAGCTTGGACGATCGGCTCCCACCAGCATCCTTAATACCGTCGACTTACCGGCACCGTTGCGGCCAGTGAGGGCGACGGCTTCTCCTTCGCGGACGATGAGGGAGAGGCGATCAATGATGGTTCGGTCACCGTAGGACTTCGAGATGTCCTTGGCAACGAGGACGGTAGAGCGGGATGCCATGTTGGCTATTCTCCCGCACTTGTGAGACCTACCTCAACCTGCGCCCAACCCGATCGAGGGAATCAGGGGACACGCACCCCCTTCGCGGGAACCCACCCCGATCGAGGGAGGTGAGGGGGGAGTCGCCTGCCCCTTAAAATGAAACTCGTGTTGACAACCCGAGCCACCCTGGATAAGCACCACACCGATGTCGCATCAATGTTCGATGGGGTGGCGAAGCGCTACGACCTTATGAACCAGATTATGACGCTGGGGGTGGTCGACACTTGGCGTGACCTTGTCGTTGACGCCGTAGAGCCGGAACCCGGCCAGATCGTCCTCGATCTGGCGGCCGGAACCGGCACATCCTCAGCTACTTTCGCAGCTCGAGGTGCGCAGGTTTACCCCACCGATATTTCCACCGGGATGCTGGCGGTAGGCAAGCAACGTCAGCCCCATCTGCACTTCGTGGCCGGGGACGCCACTTGTTTACCCTATGCCAATAACTCTTTTGACGCGGTAACAATCTCTTACGGTCTACGTAACGTCGAGGATTCCCAACAGGCGCTGCGTGAGATGCTGCGTGTCACCAAACCGGGCGGTCGCGTCGTTGTCTGCGAATTCTCGTACCCCACTTGGGCGCCGTTCCGCCACGTCTACACCAAGTATCTGCTGGCTGCGATACCGGCGATGGCGCGGTTGGCCTCGTCGAACCAACAGGCCTATAACTACCTGGCTGAGTCGATCCTCGCTTGGCCCGACCAGACCCACCTGGCGGACATGATGGCCGAGTGCGGCTGGCAGGCCGTGGCATGGCGCAACATTTGCGGTGGGGTGGTGGCTCTGCATCGTGGCTGGAAAGGCAGTGTCGGCCCCCATCCCAATGGCCACCGTCATGACGATGCCCACTGGCAGGAAGGAGATGGCCTGAGGTGAAAGGCCCTTCCTCCCCCATCCTCCTTAGCGCCTGGGCAGCTTGCAGTTGTCCGGTTAAGACTCAGAACACTTTCGACCCACAATTGTCCGAGCCGGTTGGGGATCCCCGCGACGACGAGCTCTTTGCGGGCGCGCAAACCCATATGACGGCGGTCTGTGACGCTTTGGCTGCTATCGCTGACGCTGTCGATGTGCGATCTGACACGGCTAGCCCAGCCAGCCGTCGAGCTGCGACTCACCGGGCTATAGATGCCGGGGCACCCGTCATCGTCTGCCCGGAACTACCATCGTCTCCCCAAGGCCATCGCTCTGGTTCTCCGGATGCCCTCGTGCTGGCCGGAATCCGCGCCGATAGGGGCCCCGGATACCTACCGCTTATTATCAAGGACTACCTTGTTTTGGAAAAACACCACACGCTAGCCGAATTCACGTGGGTGTCTCCGCTTGACGACCCGGATCCTCGTCATGCCCGAATGTCACTCGACCAGACATTTCGTGCTAGCCGGGAGCGCGCTCTCATCCAGGCTGTCCACCACTGGCGCTTGCTTGACGACCTCGGTCTGGTGGCCACCCCTGACCAGTGCCCGAACCATCGTCGTCTGGTGGGGCTGGTCGGTCGCGACGAGATCGCCATTTTGAGTGACGCCCTGGCAGTCTCCTGGTTGGACCTCGACCATAAGTTCATCCGTACGTTCTCACGGTCGGCGGCGTCGGGATGGCGTCGACGCAGCCTATTTGACCGCTATGACCACGAGCACACGTTCCGGGTCTCGGTCGCCGAACACGCCCTAGCTGGAGGCGAGCCGATGGTCGCCCCAATTGTGGTGCCAGAGTGCGAGTCGTGCCAATGGTGGGCCACTTGCGAGCCGCGTCTTGCCGACGATGACCTGTCCCTGCGCATCTCGAAGGCTCCGCTGGACGTTCGGGAAATCTCGACCCTGCGTCGCCTCGGAGTAGCGACGGTTAACAATCTGGCCGACGTGAGCCTCGACGAGCTGCTGCCGGTTTACCTGCCTGAGGTGCAGCACCGTCCCCGTTCGGAGCAGAGATTGCGGGCAGCGGCCAGGCGGGCTCGACTCATCCGCGAGGGCGTGCTGCTGGAACGTAACGATGAAGGCCCGATCGAGGTGGCCTCCTCGCGTCTGGAAATTGACTTCGATATCGAGACGTCCCCCGATGGCCGCGTCTACTTGTGGGGGTTTGAGGTCAGCGACCCTGAACGTCTACTCGATTCGACCACAGGCTGCGAGCCCTACTACGTGGCGTTTAGCGATTTCACCGATATGGACGATGCTACCGAGCACAAGCTGGCTGCCCGTGCAATCCGGTGGCTTGAGGGTATCGTCAACGCCCATCCCGAGACGATCATCGTCCACTATTCTGACTACGAGATCGTCCATTTGCGTCACTTCGGCCATGTTTGCGAGGACGAACGCGCTGCCGTCCAACGCCTCCTCGGCTCGGGCTGTTTTGTGGATCTCTTTACCACGATCAGGGCCCATTTCTTTGGGGTTAATGGAATTGGACTCAAGGTCGTCGCGACGGCCGGGGCGGGATTCTCTTGGCGCGACCCAGATCCAGGCGGCCTGAATTCCCAGACCTGGTGGGACCTTGCTGTCCACGACCCAGATCCAGACGTCCGGGCGGCGTCCAGGACTCGGGTGCTGGAGTACAACGAAGACGATGTGCGGGCCACCCTGGCTGTTCGCCGTTGGCTCAACGACACGTATCAGGCTCAGCCCTGAGTCACGTGGCCCCAGGGCCTTGACATTCACGCGATGCGGTTACGCAGTTCAACCATTGAACGCGTGAACGAGCACGACGAAGTTCCAAGCCTCGAGAGGACATCGTGGTGGCGGTCTTATGAGGGGGAACACAGAGGTACAGCTGTGTGGGTTGTGATGTGGTTATTTTTGCTCGTGTTGATAACTGGGGCCAGCGCAAAAGACGACGTGGCCTGGTGGTAGCGTCTCATCTTGCTAGCAGAAAGTTAGCTTTTACTAAGTTTCTAACCCTTAGGAGAAACGATGCGTCGCACAAGGATCACCGTGGCAGCTGTAACAGCAACCGCCCTGGTCGGGTCAATAGCAGCTATCACCCTCTCTCTCCCCCCCCCCGCGAGTGCCACTTCTGACAAGGGCAGCTCCGTAACCCAGTCAGCTGCCCTCCGTCCCGACACCAACAAGACAAAAATCGACGCGGACTGCCGCAAGGCCATCATCAACGACCTGAAGCTGCGCGCCGCGATCGTCGACGCCCTCATCAAGGCCGGGCTCAGTGCGGCCGACGCAGCCGCTCTGGCCCCCCGCATCGCCGCAGAAATGGCAACAGAGGGGCCCTTATCATCAACCACAACCATCTGAAAGCCCTCGTCGCTTCCCAACTGGGCCTCATAGCAGACGCCAAGATTCAACGCGCAGCTGCAGCCATTGACGTCAGCTTCAAGGCCATCCTGGCCGCGTCGATCATCCCCAACGCACTGGGATCAGCCGCACTGAAGAGCGCGGTCATCACAGACCTCGTCGCGGCTGGTATCGACAAGCACCTGGCACGAGCCACCGCAGTGGCTATCGTCGCCACCGCACTCAACCCCGCCCTTGGGCCCATCGCGAAGATCGAACTCATCAAAGCCGAGATCGCCGCTCAAGCAGACCTTCTCATCAGAAGGGGTGTCCACCTCCAGAAGGCAGCCATCGAGCACATCATCGGCCGAGCCTTCGACACTGCTGTAGCGACCGCAATTATCAGCTCCCCGATCCTGAGCGCGCGCATCGTCACTCACCTTGTCAGGGCTGGAATAGACAAGTCCATTGCCATCAGCCTTGCGCCCCGTATCGCCAAGCGCCTAGCAAAGGAGCCGCTGCTGGCGTTCAACACCGCTAAGCTCGTTAAGGACATCGCCCAAGAAGTCGTCGACGTCCGCAACACTAAGGAAGCCGTAGCAATCTACAAGCAGCTCAAGGCAGAGCTACCAACCCTGGACGGGCTCGTGCAGAAGGCCTGCACCCCGAAACCGGCTCCCGATCCGACACCGACCCCAACTCCAACCCCGACTCCGACTCCAACCCCAACCCATGCGGCCACACCCAATAGGTCGATCAGCCGTACAACGGATCGCCACGACCTTGGGTCTCGCGATCTCCAAATCGCGGCCTCCGCGTTGACCCACGTAAAGGCCCTCCCAGCAACAGGAGTCTGACACCTTCAAGAGAGGCTCCAGAGTCCCTCTAACAACCACAATGGCCGTGGTCCACATCTGTAGACCACGGCCATTGGCTCTTCCCCTAAAAAAAGGGGGTAGAAGAGTTTTCAGCGACCTTTAGCGCAGTAGGTGTACACAGTAATAGGCGATATTTTCGACAGACGAAGTCGAAAAATAGGTTCGATTTCACCGTAGCTGTGGGTTCCATTCTTGCCCTGGACGCCATTCTTTTCCGGAGACGACCGATCTGTCAATAAATATAAATGATGGATGAACCGAGGCATAGCTCGATTAGGATTTCGCACCTCGATTGCCTCGAGACTTATCCGACGAGGGCGCCCACGAACAGGCCGATCGAGCACACCAACTCGGCGAGTCCGGTGTTCTTCAACGCCGACACCAACGCCATCCCCGTGGCCTTGGTGACCATTGCCCTTACCGGGGAGACGAGTAAGGCAATCGCAAACAAGCCGAACAGAGTCCACCACGTCGTCAAGGCCGCGACGGCAACCACCCCGACGCAGGCCAGCGTCACCAGAACGAGGTAAAAGATCCGTGTCCCCTGGTGCCCAAGCTTGGTGGCCAGAGTGTGCTTGCCACTGACGCGGTCACCATCGATATCGCGCAGGTTATTAGCCGTCAACACCCCGCAGGCCGTTGCGCCGATGAGGCAGGCCGCCACCCAACCAGCCGCACCGACGTGGTCAGTCTGCACATAGACCGTGCCGCCGACGGCAACCAGCCCAAAGAACATGAAGACGAAGATCTCCCCTAGCCCAGCGTAACCGTAGGGGTGGGAGCCCCCGGTGTAGAACCAGGCGGCGAGAATGCAGACCACCCCCACGGCGATGAACCACCAATGCCCGGTGACGATAGTGATGATCAGTCCGGCCACTGCCGAGACCCCGAAACACGCGAAAGCCGCAGCCTTGACCTGGGCGGGTTCAGCGATTCCTGACCCGACCAACCGAAGCGGACCAACTCGATTATCACCGTCGGAGCCGCGAATACCATCGGAGTAATCGTTGGCGAAGTTCACCCCGATGACCAGTCCCAAGGCCACCACTAGGCACAGCGCGGCCAGTCCCCAGCACGCACCACTATCGGCGATAGCGATCGCGGTACCTGCCAACACCGGCGCGATTGCGGTGGGAAGGGTGCGGGGGCGAGCCCCTTCAAGCCATTCAGCTGCTGTGGCCATAGACAACTCCCTAAGTCAGTGGTAGACACGCGAACTGTGCGCGTCAGGCGGGCGTTGAGCGGAAGATCTTTTCAGGACGTGCACCTAATGGCGACCATATCGCCGCTGCACGTTCAAACCCGCATCTACACAAGCTAACGAAACGATAAATAACCACAGAAGCCCTTACATCCCCATTCGAGTTTGGCAGGAGACCTCGCCGTGAGAACCATGTTCGCCAGCCTGACCGTTCCGAACTATCGGATCTACTTCTCGGGCACTCTCATGACGAACATGGGCCAGTGGATGGCTCGCACCGCCCAGTCCTGGCTGGTACTCATCATTTTAACCCACGGCAACGCCGCAATGCTTGGCTGGGTAATGGCGGTCAACTTTGCACCAATTCTCCTCGTCACACCGTGGGCTGGCGCCCTGGCCGACCGAATGTCCAAGCGTCGCATCATGGTGGCGGCACAGTCCGCCATGGCTGTTGACGCGGCCATTCTTTCCATCCTTGTCCTCACCGGAACGGTGCAGCTGTGGATGGTTTTCGTTATCTCAGCGATGGACGGCGTCGCCGGAGCCTTCTACAGCCCAGCCACCCAGGCCTTCGTCTCCGAGCTGGTCCCGCTAAAAAACCTCCCCAATGCGGTGAGCCTCAACTCGGCGTCCTTTAATGGCGCCCGGTTGCTAGGCCCGGGCCTCGGTGGCTTGCTCATTGCGGGAGTCGGTGTCGGCTGGGTGATGGCAATCAACGTCGCTTGCTTCATGGGGTTCATCTCCACCCTGCTGCTCATCAAGGCTGATCGCCTCTACACCTCCCCGCCAGCAAACGACAAAGCCCGAGTCCGCGACGGCATCCGTTACGTTAAGCGGCGTCCAGACCTCGTCATTTTGTTGACGATCGGTTTCATGATGGGCACCTTCGGATTCAACTTCAACATCTCTGACGCCGTCATGGCCACCCAGGCGTTTGGCAAAGGGTCCGGACAATACGGCCTCCTCGGTTCCCTTATGGGCATCGGGTCAATGGCCGCCGCCCTAGAAGCAGCTCGACGCAAGCCGCGGCTGCGCTGGGTCGAACTCGCCCTGTTGGTCTATAGCATCAGCATGGCCTTGTCGACGCTGGCGCCAAACTACGGCACCTTCGCCGTCCTGAAGATCTTTGTCGGATGGGGAGCCATCTCGACCCTCATCACCGCCAACGCCATGGTGCAGACCTCCGTCAGGCCGCAAATGCGTGGCCGGGTCATGAGCTTGTGGGCCGCCCTGGTCATGGGCGGCACCCCGTTCGTCTCCCCGATCGTCGGCTGGATCGGCAATACGGTCGGCCCGCGCGCCACGGTCGCCTGGGGAGCCATCAGCCTCGGCATCACCTTTGTGATCATCACTGCCGTGATCATGCACAACGATCACATTCGGGTCGTCTTCGATCCCTCCAAGCGGGCGCCGTGGCTGCGGCAGGTTCGCGGCAAAGTGACCATCGACTACGTCCAGCAAACGAAGTAAGTCAGCCAGTCGCGCATCAGCAAGTGGGCACGCTGCATGGTGTAACAATCCCCCTCTGGAATTTCGGGATCGGGATGGTTCACTGGTGCCATGAAGAAACTCATCAATGCTGTTGAGGATATCATCGTTGATTCCCTGCGCGGCGTAGCGGCCGCCCACCCTGACTCTCTGAAAGTCGATCTCGAACATCGCATCGTGCTGCGCGCCGACGGACCGGTCAGCGGAAAGGTTGGTCTGGTTTCTGGTGGCGGTTCCGGCCACGAGCCGCTGCACTCGGGCTACGTCGGACGAGGTATGCTCGACGCCGCCTGCTGCGGGGAGGTCTTCACCTCCCCCGTTCCTGACCAAATTACCGAGGCCACCAAGGCCGTCGACGGTGGTGCTGGCGTGCTCCACATCGTCAAGAACTACACCGGTGACGTTATGAACTTCGACATGGCTGCCGAGATGGCCTCGATGGAGGCTGGCATCCACGTCGCGTCCGTCATCATCGCCGATGACGTTGCCGTACAGGACTCCCTGTACACCGCCGGGCGACGCGGGGTGGGTTTGACGGTGCTGGCCGAAAAAATCCTCGGTGCAGCAGCTGAAGAAAAGCGTGATCTCGACGCCCTGCTCGAGCTCGCAAAACGCATCAATGACGGTGGTCGTTCCTTCGGCGTAGCCCTCACCTCTTGCACCGTCCCGGCAGCCGGCAAACCCACTTTCGACCTCGGCGCGAACGAAATGGAGTTGGGCGTCGGCATCCATGGCGAGCCCGGTCGCGAAACCGCCACGTTGGGCACTGCCGCCGAGGTTGCCGCCCAGATCATCGAACCTATCCTGGCTGATCGTGACTTCACCAAAGCCCCGGTCATCGCTATGCTCAACGGCATGGGCGGCACTCCTCTCATTGAGCAGTACCTCGTGTGGGGCGAAGTCGCCAAGATTCTGGCAGGAAAGGGCGTCGCGGTTGCCCGCACCTTGGTCGGCAATCACATTACGAGCCTGGAGATGGCAGGATGTTCTTTGACCTTGCTCTCCGCTGACGACGATCTCCTGACGCTGTGGGATGCCCCAGTGGAGACTTCTGGACTTCGATGGGGATGCTGATGTCTGAAATTTCTGCCGTGACCGTTTCTGAGTGGCTCAAGGACTACTCAGCGGTCATCTCGGAACATGCGAATGAGCTCACTGACCTGGATCGCCAGATTGGTGATGCTGACCACGGCTCGAATATGGCTCGCGGGATGACCGCAGTGGCCGCCCTCGACCCGGAGTCCTTCACCTCTGCCTCCGAACTCCTCAAGAAAGCAGGAATGACGCTGGTAAGCACCGTCGGTGGCGCTTCCGGTCCTCTCTACGGCACTTTCTTTCTGCGGCTGTCGACGGTTATCAAGACTGACGGCGAGCCCAATGCCCAGTTGCTCGCCGAAGCCCTCGACGCTGGCTTGGCCGGCATCGTGGCACGCGGCAAAGCTGAGGTCGGCGACAAGACTCTGGTTGACACCCTGTCCCCTGCCGTTGACGCTGCCAAGCAGGTTGCTGCCGGCGGTGGTTCTGTTGTCGAAGCGCTCATAAAGGCAGCCGAAGCCGCTAACAAAGGCCGCGACGCGACTATCGAGATGGTGGCTCGTCGCGGCCGAGCATCATATCTTGGGGAACGAAGCAAGGGGCACCAAGACCCCGGAGCCACCTCAATGGCCCTGCTCATCGAGTCCGCAGCACAATGCCTGTCAGGAGCTAATCATGAGTGACCAAGGTGTTGGAATCGTCATCGTCTCCCATAGCCGCCCATTGGGCCGAGCTGTGGCTGACCTGGCATCGCAAATGCTGCCTGGCCCAGAGATTCCCCCCATTGAGATTGCCGCCGGTCTTGACGACACCACTTTAGGCACCGACGCCTCCGCGGTAAGCGCGGCGATCAAAAAGGTGGGCGGCTGTGACGGGATCCTCGTTCTCGTCGACCTCGGATCGGCAATTCTCTCAGCAGCAATGGCCCTGGACTTCCTCGATCCCGACATCGCTAACAAAGTCAAGATCTCCACTGCCCCGCTGGTCGAGGGGGCTGTCGTCGCGGCCGTCATGGCATCAACGGGCGCCGAGTTAGAGGTCGTCGCTGCCGAAGCAGAAAAGGCCCTAGACCCGAAGGTTTCCCAGCTCTCCAATGACTGAACCTGGGCGGTGTCGGGTTCGCTCAGACATTACCGTTGTGCCTTCATAGGCTCGCCTCCTGACGAGGACGGTGCAGCTAGTGAGCCTTTCACAGCTCCCAGTTGACCAGATCGTCTTCACCAAGCTCACCATCAGGCCAGACTGCCCGCACGACGCCAGCTGCTGCCAGTGCCTTGCGGCATCCAGAACACGGCTTATCGGTCACGTAGGCCGTCGATCCAGCAGTATCTCGGGTGGCGAAGAGCAGGGCGTTCACCTCGGCGTGAATGGCTATGCAGAATCCGGGGGAACCGGGCACGTCATAGTCGGAAAATGCTGGCACCTCGCCATAGCCCAGTTGACCGCGCGGGCAAGCTCCTTCTAAGCAGTCCGGACGGCCGGGAGCGGCGCCGTTGTACCCCGTAGCGATAATGCGATGCTCGTGAACGAGCAGAGCCCCCACTCGACGGCGAGTGCACTTAGCGCGCGCCGAGACAGCCTCAGCTATACCCAGGAAATACTCGTCCCAATCGGGCACTGTTACGATCTTGCCGTTCACCTCGGCCATCTTGGACTCCTCTCGCTCAGCTTCATGCGTTCACGCCCGCTAGGCGCCGCATTCACTGAATCACCATGTCCGACCATAACCCGGGTCAGACGTCCATATCCTCGTAAGAACGCGGGTCCTCGATAGGTTCCAAATGGCCGCTCACCCTCATCTCGGGCCATTCTTTAAGAATTTCATCAATGAGGTCTTCCATAGTGTCATGGCCTTGCTTGACCGTCCAAGACCCTGGAACGAGCATGTGAAACTCGAGAAATTGTCGGTATCCAGCTTCACGGGTGCGCACCGCATGGAACGTAATGTGCTCATTGGAGTGGGCGTCAAGGAAATCCCGGATAGCCGCGTTATCCTCCTTGGGTAAGGAAACGTCGAGCAAAGCAGTACTCGACTGTCCGACGAGTTTGGCCCCAGTGACGAGGATATTGATCCCCACCGCGAGGGCAACGATCGGGTCGAGGCGCTGCCACCCCGTCAGCCAGACCAGGCCCACTCCTACCAGAACGCTGACGGAAGTCCACACATCGGTGAGAAGATGCTTGCCGTCGGCGATAAGGGTCATCGATCGACGGTTGCGGCCATTCCTGAGCAGAACCCACGCGACCGCTCCGTTGATGATTGAGGCTAGCACCGAGACCAACAGGCCGATACCGACGTCCTCAATGGACTGGGGATGGAGAAATCGCTGAATCGCGGTGTACACAATGACCGCAGCAGCGATGAAGATCATCATGCCCTCAGCACCGGCTGAAAAGTATTCGGCCTTGGAATGACCAAAATGATGGTTCTTGTCCGGAGGTCGGATCGACACCTTGAGGGCGACGAGGGCGATGATGGCTGCAACGAGGTTCACGAGGGATTCAGCGGCGTCCGAGAGCAATCCGACCGATCCGGTAATCCGCCAGGCGAGAGTCTTTAGCAGGATTGTCGCGGTAGCCGCTGTGATTGACAGCCATGCAAAGCGGCTAAGGTCCTCCGGAGGTCGGTGCCTCGAGGCGACCGCGAGAAAGTCGGGAATTGTTGTCACCCGAGCATTGTCCCAGCCCAACCTGTGCTCCCCAAACAGGACAGGTGAGCGCCCTGTTAGGACGCAGCGTGTGCGTCCTGGACAAACTCTGCATGGTGGATGGGCGGGGGAGACAGCCGTCACCATAGCCACGGCAGCTACGGTGGAGGGGGTGTCACGATACTGAAACCTCTTGGGTGAAGGATAGGGATGCAAGCAAGTACTTCGTGATGATTGCAGGAGGTTTCTTATGCCCATCAAACCACACAAGCTCGGGATTATCGGAGTCGGCCGGGTCGGTGATGCCGTGCTTTCCGACGCCATGATGAGCGGCCTCTTCGGCGAGATTTGCGTCATTGACATCAATGAAAAGATGGCTGCCGGGCAGGCCCTCGACCAGCATCACGCTACCGCACTGCCCAACGTCACCAGTGTCGCTGTGTACGCCGGCGACTACGATAGCCTGTCTGACGCCGACGTCATCATTTTGACTGCCGGGCCATCTATCGACGCATCCAAAGGCCCAGCCACCGGCGCTGCGCGGCGTGAGTTGGCTGCCACTAACAGCAAAATCGTCCGCTCCACCATGACGGAGATCACCAGCCGCAACCACGACGCAGCTATCATCATCTGCTCCAACCCTCTCGATGCCCTTGTCCACATCGCTAGCACCGAGTTTGACCACCCGCAGGGCTTGGTGCTCGGCACCGGAACGATCCTTGATTCGGCCCGCATGTGTCGTGTAATCGCCGACCATCTCGGCGTCGACCCAGACTATGTGCGCGGCTACATGATCGGAGAGCACGGGCCGTCTGGATTCCCGATGTTTACCGGAGTCAATGTTGGCGGCGTCGGTTTTGACAGCCTGGCTAAGCTCTTTGATGCCGATCCGATGGACCGCGACGAGCTGACCACGCGTATTAACGATGCCGGTACTGCCGTGCTCAACCTCAAGGGCTGGACGAGCGCTGGCATCGGCCAGTCGGCGATCACCATTGCGCGCTCTATCCTCCTCAATGAGCACGCCGTCTACCCGGTTTGCACCACTCTGCACGGCCAGTACGGCCACGACGGTGACGTGTCTATGGGTGTGCCGTGCGTTATCGGCGCTAAAGGCGTCGAACGCATCCTCGAGGTGCCGCTGGACGACTGGGAGCAAGCTCACCTGGTCACCACCATCAAGGCCATCCAGGAGACCGTCGAGGCGGCCTCCTGAGCATCCTTTCCTGAAGTCCGTAGGATCGAGTCATGGAACTCCCCTCATGGCTCGGTATCCCTACCCTCGCATTCGGACTCGGGAGTCGAACCCCCCAGCAGGGTCTAGTCCTTGCCGGGGGCGGGTCGAGGACCTCCTTCCAGATGGGGGCGCTGCGGCACCTTTATGACGTCGTCGGGATTGCCCCCACCGCGGTGGTAGCCACTTCAGCTGGGTCGATTGTGGCCTGCGCTCTGTCCCAATGGACCGATCCAGCCAAGCAATCGGCGGCACTGCGCCAGCTGGAGACGATGTGGCTCGGAATGACCGATAAGTCCGACATGTTCACGCCGCGGACATGGTTTTCCCGGTTGCTCGAGAAGGGTCCGGAATGGATGTCCTTGCTCAACCGAGAAGCCGCTAGAGCCAAGAGCCAGCGTCCCTGGATGAGCTTGCCATTCCATCGCGGCCCCGAACAGACGAAAGTCCCCGATCCAGCAGAACCTATCGCTGGCCGTGACGACGACCGCCTCACCGGTCAGGCGTCGACCTTGGAAATGGCCACTCGTGACGACCCCGTTGCGTGTGATTCCTGGACCCCAGGTGTCGTCCTGCAGCTGCTGTCAGCCCTGTCCCGATTGAGCCTCGACGGTGGCGATATTTCGGCGATCGCGACAATAACCCCATCGGCTCCTCAACCTTTGATGTCTCTCGCGGGGTGCTCGCCTCCTGTTCCATTCCCGGGGTATTCCGTCCTGTTTACCTCGACGGAGAGCACTACGTCGACGGTGGACTGCGGGAAAATGTGCCGGCCGAGATGGCTATCGGGCATCTCGGCGTCACAAACCCCTACGTCATCACGTGTTCGCCACGAGGAGCCGCACGAGAGTCCGATTTCGGCTCCCGCAACATGCTCGATCTAGTAATGAGGTCGGTGTCGATCCTAACCGACGAGACCGAACGGGACGAGGTGGCTTATGCTCTCAATGCTGGGGCCGTCGTCATCGGCCCCGAGATTTCCGTGCATGACTCCATGACAGTCGATCCTGGCCTGCTACGCATCAACCGTGATTACGGCTGGATGTGCTCGGCGGAGAGACACGTCAAGTCGGGGTTTGACGATCACGAGCTCGTCAAGGATGCGGTACGTACTCGGGTGCGCGGCTGGGAGCTCGAACAAGCCTGGCTTAAGGAAGAAGCCTCCCGTCACGACATGAACGAGATGCAGCACGTCAAGGACTATTTACGCGACGTTGCGGCCCGACTACCGCTCGATCTAGCTCCTGACGGGGTCGAGACGTGGGGGCGGATTCTCGAAGGACACGGCCATCCGCAAGCCCCCGAGGATGTCGTCATCCCCTGGCAGACGTAAGACCATTCTGGAAGTCTCCGCCTACGGCACGATGGTGGCGAACGAGGCTCGCCACCATCGTGTCGTAAATGTCTCAGATGAGCTCGTTGAGATCGGCAACCGAATCAAGAATGATGTTGGGACGGTAGGGGTACTGCTCGACGTCCTCACGTTTGGTGATGCCCGAGAGTACCAGGACGGTCAGCAGCCCAGCCTCCATACCAGCAACCATGTCGGTATCCATCCGATCACCGATCATGGCGGTGGTCTCAGAGTGGGCCTCGATGCGATTCAAAGCTGAGCGGAACATCATCGGATTCGGCTTTCCGACGATGTAGGGCTTGTGCTTCGAGGCAGCCTCGATCATCGCGGCGACGGCGCCGGTGGCGGGCAACGGCCCGTCCTTACTGGGACCAGTCGCATCGGGGTTGGTGCAGATGAACCTGGCACCGTCGACGATGAATCTGACGGCCCGGGTAATGGCCTCGAACGAGTAGGTACGAGTCTCCCCGAGGACGACGTAATCGGGCTCGGTGTCGGTGAGGATGAATCCTGCCTCGTGCAGGGCCGTCGTCAGGCCGGCCTCACCAATGACGTAAAGGCGAGCTCCAGGCTGCTGGTCGGCTAGAAAATGGGCGGTAGCCAGGGCGGAGGTCCAGATATTATCCTCCGGCACCGTCAAACCCGACACCTGCATCCGGGCAGCCAGGTCACGCGGGGTGAAGATCGAGTTGTTGGTCAACACTAGGAATCGCTTCGAGGTGTCGACCCAACGATTGATGAGATCGCTGGCGCCAGGCACCTCATGGTTCTCGTGGACGAGCACACCGTCCATGTCGGTCAGCCAGCACTCGATGTCTGCGGGATCTCTCATGACTCTAAGCCTATCGATAGGCGGGCATGCACATGAAGGATGCACCCCAAACGGAACCTATGACCACCTGGACGCCAGGAGTGCGCACGATTCACGCTGCTTCTCCCCTGCCGTCTGTTCTACGGCTTCGACGGGCTATGACGATGAGGTGCCCCCACTGGGACTCGAACCCAGGACCCGCGGATTAAAAGTCCGCTGCTCTAACCAACTGAGCTACGGGGGCCCCCCTAGTGTAGCGATGGTTTCGCCAGCATGCGAAGCGACCACGCATCCAGTCATCGATTCCCGGTCACTCGCCGCAGGAATCTCGGTTACTCAGCGCGTGACGTGAAAATACCTACTCATAAGCGTCAACCCGTACTTCAGAGTTGCCATGAGATTTTCAGACTCGCCTTGGCAACGGCGGCAATCGAGACGATCACCTGCACCATGCGCGGCATCACCCCTAGTCAACGCCGATTAGGGGCCCCTCAGAGTCATCAGCGGACTCCAAACAACATCTTTGAGATTCTCAGCCATTTCACGGCGTGTCGCCTTGCGGGTGACAAAAACTCTTTGGAGCAAGTAGACGAAAACGGTTTTGACAACTTGAATTGCTCTTGTCACGCGAGGTGTTCCTGGTTGGATCGGTGGACGGATCCGGGGAAGAGCCAGGAGCGACTCGAATGAAGGCGGGTCCACACGCCGGAAGGAGTCAGTCCCATGGGTGTAGTGCACCCGCTCCGGGCCGGGGTTGCAACCCTAGCCACCGCTGGTCTCGCAATCGGCGGCAGTCAGTTGTTCGTCCCCCAAGCCCAAGCCTCCAACACCGCAGTCAAGGCCCGCGTGTCCGCTCGCACCGCCGTTAACATTAGAGCCCAGGCGGGCATGAAAGGAAAAATCTTGGGCGTGCTCGAGAAGGGCCAGCAACTCAATCAAACCGGCGCACCCATCAATGGCTGGGTTCCGGTCGCTTACCGTGGCCATACCGCTTTCATCGACCACCACTACCTGTCGTCAGTTGCTTGGCGCCCATCTTCCTCCAACCCCTCCGCCTCCAGCTCTCCGGTCGGATTTGCCCAAGCAACCACCTACGTCAACGTCCGCGCGGGGCATTCTATACGGTCCGCCAAGGTGGGTCTGCTCTCCCCCGGTGAGAGGGTCGGCCTGACCGGACGCTCTTCGCAGGGGTTTAGCGAGGTCATCTATAACGGGGTTCACCGTTGGGTTGGTTCCCGCTACCTGAGCGCCACCCCGGCCAAGCCTGCTCCAAAACCGGCGCCAGCCCCCAAACCAGCCAAAACGGTCTACACCACAGCAAACCTCAACCTACGAAACAGCGCCTCCATGAGCGCCCCCATATACACCTCAGTAGCAAAAGGCACCGCCCTAACAACCACCGGACGCACCACCTCCGAATGGACCCAAATCACCTACCACAGCCGCACCCTATGGGCCTCCACCCGCTACCTCACCACCACCAACAACAAACCTGCCCCAACACCGATCAATAGTGCTCGGGCTGCCATTGTCAACTACGCCATGGCACAGGCAGGCAAGGCCTACACTTGGGGGGGCGAGGGCCCCAACAGCTTTGACTGCTCCGGTCTAGTGATGAAGGCTTACCAGCAGGCCGGAATCGACCTGCCTCACTACTCGGGGTCACAGATCCAGCGTGGCCACCGAATTTCCCTCGACCAGATCCGACCTGGGGACCTTTTCGCCGCCTCAGGTGGCGGTCACGTCAGCATCTACACTGGCGACGGGCAGATGGTGGAAGCAGCGAACCCTCGCGCCGGAGTGCGGCTGAGCCCCATCCGCTCCTCAATGTACCCAGTTCGCATCAATTCAGACCTCCTAAACTGAACTAGCGCGACGCCGGCAGCCTCCAAAGGTTGCCGGCGTCTGCCATGTTGCGAGCCGTGGGCACACTGGTACATGCTCGTCCGCCGCAATGGTCAACAGTAACTCTGGGCGGACGATTTCTCGCCAGTGATACGACCTGGATATGATGGCCTAGTTCGGCAGTTGCCCTTGCATTGATGAGCAACCGCCGAGTCCCGGTCGTCCAGAGGCCTAGGACACCGCCCTTTCAAGGCGGCAACGCGGGTTCGAATCCCGTCCGGGATACTCAAGGTCCTGCATCGACACCGATGCAGGACCTTCTCATGTGTGGGCTGGCTGGTTTGTCAGCCAGCCCAAGCCCATTCACACCTTATCCCCGAAGTCATGTGACCGACGCGGTGAAAGTGCGCACATCAGTCCGAGAGCGTCATCAACACCCACAGCCGGTCAACCGCAGCGGCCATCAGTTCGTCCGTTCCTGCAGAAATGCCCATACGACGTTGGCACTGCCCGATTCGGGCTACTTTTGGCAGGAACGGACAGTAAACCCTGAAGTGCTTCAGGAAACCGCTTAACGCCAAGCTGCCTCTGCCCTTCCACCTCCACACACATCCAGCCCGTGATCGAAGACTTCTCGCCATGTTCGCTTATCGCGAATTTCCACCCCCACAAAGCAGCACCACCAGTCCATACAAAACCCCTAGTCACAGCCACTTTAGGACGACTCGCAAGCCTCAATTTCCCTTCAGGGTCAGATCCTTGCTATATTTTTCGAGCTGCTTCAAGCAGCGGTCAGGCTTGAAAGAGCTAAGGCCCCGTGGCGCAGTTGGTTAGCGCGCCGCCCTGTCACGGCGGAGGTCGTGGGTTCAAGTCCCATCGGGGTCGCTGAAGCGGTGATGAGTTCATCACCGCTTTCGTGTTCATGCGGCCTTTGCGTGGGCACGATGGCCGGGTAGCTCAGTTGGTAGTAGCGTTCGCCTGAAAAGTGAAAGGTCACCGGTTCGATCCCGGTCCCGGCCACCTCGCGGAATGGTTCCGTCACTTCGAAGTTCAGCCCCCCGAGAGGCGTGCTTAGGCCGGAACACACCAACCTACGCCGATCCTGGCGTAGCGGAAGAGCACCAACAATCGCGGGCGCCTTCCTCGTTCATGATCTGCGGATAATTCGGGTTCTGTCCAGAAACCAGAGCGTTAAGGCCGATGGTGACAGGCCCGTTGTTTTGTCAGCACCCAAATCAGCAGCCACAAGAGACTCAAAGAGCTCGGTCTGGGCCCGGACACCACCGATTGACAACGGGGTGGCGACACCCGCACCTTGGCCCTCTCCACGTTGGCCATCCAGCCCTTGATGTCGGTCGGGGTCTTAGTGACGCCGGCCCTCCTGAGGCGAGCTGAATTGGCCCACGTCACGGTGACGCGGCAGATGTCAACCAACAAGTAGATATGGCCATCGACCGTGAGCGGGTCGACGAGGGCCTTCGGGAAGACCGACTCACCACCAAGCTCCTTGATGCCGCCGCAAGGGCTGAGATCTTCTTGGCGTACATTCCAAACCTCCGTGTGGTTCGGTCAGACCGCCGTCTCCGGGCGCTCATGCCGCAAAGTCGACCTGTACTGGACGGCGGTGCCCAGCACAGGAAATGTGTCACAAAATATTAACGACGTCCAAAGCGTGTCAGATGTGAGTCATTACGCCAGATAAGCGCCAACCCAGCGCTCCATTTCAGCGAAAACATTGGCCCGAACTGCCGGAGCGGAGAGCACCAAGTCGTGGAGTCCACCCCGGACACGGACCAGCGTGAGATGGCGGCCAAGGTTGACTGATGCACGTGCCAGCCGGTCGACGTTGAGGACGGTATCAGCAGCCTTCATCGACGGCTTCCACGTCGCTGAAAGGTCACTGCGAGCGGATATAAGCACCAACACTGGGACGTCAATGTGCAGCCCCTGAGCCACCTTCTGATGACCATCGAGGATAGCTGCCAGCCATCCAGCACGGGTAGCGAAAGGGGCCCATGACGGGTCCTTCACCTCCGGGACGTCCCATTCCCCGTCAAACTCACGGCGGATTGAGCGACCGAAATTGTCCCGAGACGGAATAGGCAGCACGGTCGTCGGTTCTGCGACACGGACTGACCGAGCCAGTGGCCCGGCTAAGGCTCGGGTCAAGAACGACCCCTGGAGGTCGATCCACGGTGAGTTGAGAATAACCCCGTCAACCCGGCCTGGATGACGTGACACCCACAACGGGACAATGAGCCCCCCTGTGGAGTGGCCCATGATCGTCACCGAATTGTGATCCGCACGCAGCAGTGACACCGCAGCGCTGATTTCCTCATCATATTCGGCCAGGTCACGAACCCAGCCGGCCATCTGACCGGGAACGAGATTTCGCCCGTACCGACGCAGGTCGAGCCCGAGGAAGTCGTATCCCCAACTCTCCACCGCCTCAGCTAGGTGAGCCTGGTAGAAGCAGTCCGACCAGCCGTGGACGTAGAGCATGGCACGACCATGACGTGGCTCACGACGACGCACCACGCTCGCAGTCAGAAGCCCGTCGGGATCTCCAACAGCTTTGGCTGCATGTGGGAGACCGATGCGGGCATATTCGAACCCGTCGAGCAGGGGGTCGTTGAGCCACTTCATGGCCGCATTACCGGCTCAGTCGTCCTCGCCGTAGTGGGCGTACTTTTCAGCCAAATCTGCGTACTCATCTGACAGGCCGTCCTCGTCATGAGGATCCTCCTGCTGATGGTTGTCGCCTCTCAGCTCTCGCTCCAGTGACTCGAGATCCATGTTCACCGAGCGATACTTCAAATCGCGGGCAACCTTGGTCTGTTTCGCCTTTGCACGGCCGCGCCCCATGTGGGTCGACCCCCTCGCTTCTCAATAGCGGCATTGCCGCCCAAAATCATCAACTGTCGTGGAGCACAGGCTACCCGAGCGATGACCCACGTACCAAAGCGGGCCACCGCAAGTTGTGTTTCCGGGAGGAACTGCCTAATGGCGAGGATGGCTTGAGACCAGCGCTGCCCCCGGCTTTTTCGTCGCGTCACGATGGGAAACATGACCGCACTGCCAAGCGGAAAGACCACGCTCAGCAAGCAGATCGATAGCTGTGGAGATGTTCGCGTCGGGCATGACGACGACCATCCCGACTCCCATGTTGAGGGTCGCCTCGATGTCAGGCTGGGAAATGTTGCCCACCTGCTGGACGAGACCGAAGATCGGAGCGGGCGTCCACGTGGACCGGTCGACGGTGGCAACGACGTCGTCGGGGAGGACCCGAGTCAGGTTGTTAGCTAGTCCCCCGCCGGTGACGTGACTCATGGCGTGCACCTCGACCTGGCGGATGAGAGCCAGCAGATCAGCAGCATAAACCGTCGTCGGCTCCAGCAGCTCTTCACCAAGGGTGCGGCCTAACTCATCGACATGACGGTCCAAAGCCCAGCCAGAGTCAGCCAGCAGCACCTTGCGGACTAACGAGTAACCATTAGAGTGCAACCCCGAAGAAGCCACCGCTAGCAGGGCGTCACCCTCCTGCACTCGCTGAGGACCAAGGATGTCGTCGTACTCGACGGCACCCGTCGTAGCGCCGGCAACATCGTACTCGTCGCCGGCCAGCAGGCCCGGATGCTCAGCCGTCTCTCCGCCCAACAGGGAACAGCCAGCTTTCGCACAGGCTGCGGCAATGCCCTTGACGACATTGGCAATCCGGTCAGGGTCGACGTGACCGCATGCGATGTAGTCGGTGACGAACCACGGCTCGGCGCCCACCACGACGAGGTCGTCGACGAGCATGCCGACAAGATCAAAACCGATGGTGTCGTGGACGTCCATAGCTTGGGCGATCGCCACCTTGGTGCCAACCCCATCAGTCGAGGTGGCCAGCACCGGGTGATGGTACTTACCCAGGGCGGAGGCGTCGAAAAAACCAGCGAAGCCGCCCAGGCCACCGAGGACCTCCGGGCGACGGGTAGCGGCCACGTGGGCCTTCATGAGGTCGACGGCGCGCTCACCAGCCTCAATGTCGACTCCGGCGCGGGCGTAGGCGGACTCATTGCTCACTGCTGCTCCTGGTTAGGGTCGGTGTGGGTGGCGTCAGCTAGCACGGCCCGCGCAGAGACAGGCACTTGCACAGGATAGACGCCGTCAAAGCAGGCTCGACAAAGGCTGTCGGTGTCTACATGGGTGGCACGGACGAGGCCGTCAAGGCTGACGTAACCGAGCGAGTCAGCGCCAATAGATCGGCAGATGTCCTCGACGTCGAGGCCCGGGGCGATGAGCTGAGCGCGGGTGGCGAAGTCGATGCCGTAGAAGCAGGGCCACTGCACCGGTGGAGAAGAGATGCGCACGTGCACCTCGGCCGCACCAGCCTCACGCAGCATTCGGACAAGCTGACGCTGGGTATTGCCGCGCACGATGGAATCATCGACCGCGACGATGCGTCGGCCCTCGATGACGTCACGCAGCGGATTAAGCTTGAGCCGAATACCCAGATTGCGCAGGGTCTGGGAGGGCTGGATGAAGGTCCGACCCACGTATGAGTTCTTGACCAGACCCAGGCCGTAGGGAATACCAGACTCGTCGGCATAGCCAATAGCTGCCGGGGTGCCAGACTCTGGCACTGGGATGACGAGGTCGGCGTCGGCAGGATGTTCCTGGGCCAGGATTTTGCCGATCTTGACGCGAACGTTGTGGATCCGTCGTCCGGCGATGACGGTGTCCGGGCGAGCCAGGTAAACGTACTCGAAGATGCAACCTTTGGGGTGGGCCTCGGCAAAACGGCTGGTACGCAACCCAGCGGCGTCGATGGCGATCATTTCGCCAGGTTCGATCTCACGGACGAAGGTGCCCCCGACGATGTCGATGGCCGCAGTTTCAGAGGCAACCACCCAGCCACTAGACAGGCGCCCGAGCACCAGCGGTCGGATGCCTTGCGGGTCGCGAGCAGCGCACAGGGTGTGGTCATCCATGAAGACGAGGCTGAAGGCACCCTGGAGGTGGGGCAAAACCTGGGTGGCGACCTCCTCAAGGGTGCCGTCATAGGTCGTCATGAGGGCGGTTATCAGCGAGGTGTCGTTGCTGGAGTCCATGCGGTCCTTGTGGGGAACCTCGGTATCCGGGGCGCGCTGAGCAACGAGGGCATCGGTGTTGGTGAGGTTACCGTTGTGGGCAAGGGCCAGTCCGCCACCACCTTGACGCGACCTGAACGTCGGCTGGGCGTTGTCCCAGATACTCGCGCCAGTTGTTGAATAGCGGGTGTGGCCGACGGCCATATGTCCTTGGAGAGAGTTGAGGGTGACTTCGTCGAAGACCTGAGACACTAGCCCCATGTCCTTGAAAACCATCATTCGGCGACCGTCTGACACCGCCATGCCAGCTGATTCCTGGCCACGGTGTTGCAGGGCATACATGCCGAAGTAGGTGAGTTTGGAGACCTCCTCACCGGGGGCATAGATCCCGATGACGCCACAGGCATCCTGGGGTCCGTGGTCCTGAGGGTTGAGGTCTGCGGTAAGCCTTCCGTCTGCGCGCGGCACATAAACACGCTACCGCAGATCGGTCGCACCCCAGGACCGGGGTTCAGAGATTGTGCGGACGAGTTGGGAAATGGGGAAACGGATTTTCAAGACCCGTCCTGGATTCCAGTTGCGTCAGCACATCGTCAGGCCCTGACCGGGGCCACCCTCCGCGCCACCGGAAGGGCCAACAGGGTCGCCGCCACACCGACTCCCACCGTCACCCCATAGGCGGGAGTCGGCCCGCCCCAGTCAGCGAGACGCCCGGCCAGGGTCGTCCCAAAGGCGTAGCCCAGACTGTTCATCGCCGCAAGCAAGGTCATAACCGTCCCGATTCGCCCCGCCGACGCTGAACTCTCCGCCACACTAAACAAGGTGATCATATACGGGGCCGCCGCCATGCCAAGGATGATGAGGACCGGCACCAGCGGCCCAAGGTGGCCTATCAGCAGCAGGGGAGCTGCAAAGACCGCCAGTCCAGCAGCGAAGAGACGCCACCTGGCCGCAAGATCCAGACGATGAGCCAGCCTTGGCAGGGCCAGCCCGGCAACAGCGCTGCCCACCGAGAGGAGGGCGTGGAATATCCCTGCCAGACCAGGACGTCCCGCCTGTGTGGCAAGGCTGGTCGTTCCGGTCTGCACCGAGCCGAACACTATGCCCATAAAGACCATGCCGACGTTGGTGGCCACAACACCAGCGGTGAACAGCGGGCCGGGGGCATGGTGATCCTGCCGCGACCCCCCAAGTTGCCCAGAATCATCGGCTAGATGGTGCCCAGGTACCAGCTTTGACGTCGGGTCCAGGGCAAACCAACTCCCCAACACCAACAGCATGGCACCGGCTACGAGAAGCCCCGGAACCGGTCCAGCCAGCACAGCGAGGACACCGATTGCAGCCGGGCCGAGAGCGAAGGAGGCTTCGTCAATGGCGCCCTCCCAGGCAAAAGACGTTTCGAGAATCCCCGCCCCCATCGTGGGATTCGCTGCACTCATGGCACGCCAGCGAACCCTGGCCATCGTGCCGATCTGCGGCAGAAAAAACCCCGCTAAACCACCAATCGCGGCCACCACTGGCCACGCAGCACCCATTGTCGCAGCCAGTCCCTCAGCGATAAGGGCTGCGCCACCGACAAGGGACTGCACAAGCAGCACTATTCGCTGACCATGACGGTCCGTCAGAGCACCAAAAAGCGGAGAACCAATCGCGATAGCCAAGGCGACCATACCGGCTGCCAACCCCCCGGGGGCTAACCGTCCCGATACCTGCGGGCTGGACACCAGCAACAGCGTACCCAATTGGCTCATAGCTAGAGGCAGACGAGCCAAGGCAGAGACGGTGACGAACGTCCCGCCAGGCAGCGAGAACAGGGTTCGGTAGCTCACGGAACCGGAGGGCATGAGACAGACCTCTCGATGACGGGGACAACGTGCTGTCCGCGCCTGCCCACCCTTCTGACGCGAATCCCAGTGATCGTCACGCAAACGGGGCAATTCCCCCGCCGGACGTCCCAGGCCCTGCCTGCCGGCTCAGCCGACGGCAGGGTCATTGTACGCGGGAACACCGTGCAGTGGAATTCGCTACTCACTCGGCCAGACCGGCGAGAATGAGGGCCTCGGTGAGAATCGCCCGACGGAAATCACCCAGGTGCAGGGACTCGTCGATGCCGTGCATACGCGAATCCGGGTCCGTGACGGCAGTCACCAACACCGTCGCCGATGGGAAGGCATGCTGCAAGTCGGTCACCAGCGGGATAGCGCCACCGGTGCCCATCTCGACGGGTTCCTGGCCCCACGCCAGCCTGAAGGCCTCCTTGGCAACGTCGGCCTTATCGCCAGTAAAGGGGACGACTCCCGGCTGCCCCAACTGGCCACGAGTCACCTTGATGTGAGCGCCAAACTCGATATGAGACTCTAAGTGCCTGACGAGGGCTTCCATGGCCTCACCAGCGTCCTGACCGGGAGCAACACGCAAACTGATCTTGGCTCTGGCGCTGGCGGGAAGGATGTTGATGGCATCCGCGACTGGAGTGGCATCAATGGCGATGACGGTCACCGACGGTTTGGTCCACATCTTCTCAACAGCGCGTCCCTGCCCGACCCATTGAACACCGTCGAGGACACCGGTCTCCTCACGCAGACGATCCTCCGGATAGTCCAGTTCGGGACCCGCGAATCCCTGCAATCCGTCAACGGTGACCTCACCGGACTCATCGTGCAGGGTTGCGATGAGGCGGCACAGAGTAGTCAAAGCGTCGGGAACGATGCCGCCGAACTGGCCGGAATGCAGGGCGTGGTCGAGGGTGGAAACCTCGACCACGCAGTCGACGACACCGCGCAGGGTGGTCGTAACGGATGGAACGCCCTGCTCCCAGTTGACCGAGTCGGCGACGACGATGACGTCGGCGGCCAGCTCGTCCTTGTGCTTGGCGATGATGGCCTCCATGGACGACGAGCCGATCTCTTCCTCGCCCTCAACGAAAAGGGTGACGCCGACCGGGGGTTTACCGTCGAGGGCACGAATGGCGGCCAGATGGGCCGCGACGCCGCCCTTATCGTCAGCGGTGCCACGGCCATACAGCCGCTCACCCTTCGTGGTGGCGACGAAGGGCTCGGTGTGCCACTCGTCGAGGTTACCGGTGGGTTGAACGTCACCATGGGAGTACAGCAGAACGGTAGGCTTGCCTTCAGGCGCCGGCCAGTGAGCGATGACGGCCGGCAGGCCATCGTTCTCGGTGACAACGGTGACGTCGGCGGCACCGGCTTCCTTGGCCGCGGCCGCAACGAACTCGGCTCCGGACCTCACATCGTCGGGCCGTTGAGAACTGACCGACCGGACTGCCACGTGACGGGTAAGTTGCTCAACAGCATCGTCGAAACCGGAATCAACCTTGGCAGACAGGTCCTTGAGAGCATGAGAAAGATCCATGGTCAAAGTCTAGAGCCGTTGACGTGACGGCTCGTCGGATTGTGAGGTGGTGGCGTGCTCGGGCTGCTCTATGCCTCAGGCAGTCGAGATGCTCATGGAAGCAGATTGAGGCCCAACCAACCCGACGGTCAGGCCACCATCGGTCAATCCCCGTGATATTTGCGGATGAGGGGGGCAAGGACGTCAATAGGCAGTGGGAACACCACCGTCGAGTTCTGATCGGCTCCCAGTTCTAGAAGCGTCTGCAAGTATCGCAGCTGCAAGGATGCCGGACTCTTCGAAAGCTCGTCGGCAGCCTGCCGCAGTTCTCCCGAGGCCTGCATCTCACCCCGCGCGCTGATCACCTTGGCCCGTCGCTCACGCTCTGCCTCTGCCTCGCGCGCCATGGCCCGCTGCATCGCCTCCGGGATTTCCACGTCTTTAATCTCTACGACGGACACCTCCACACCCCAAGGGCCTGTCTGCACTTCAATGATCTCGCGGAGGTCCCTATTGAGGTCCTCGCGATGGGCGAGGAGGGTATCGAGATCTGCTCGGCCCAGGACGCTTCGCAACGTCGTCTGAGCGATCTGGCTCGTCGCGACCGCGTAGTTCTCCACGTTCATGACGGCGCTCATGGGATCCGTCACATTGAACAAGACGACAGCATTGACACGAGCCGGCACGTTGTCCCGGGTAATGATCTCCTGCGGCGGGATCGTCAGGGTCACGGTGCGTTGGTCGACCCTATGCAGCTTGTCGAGACCGGGGAAGATAAACACGAGCCCGGCCCCGTGCAGACCCCGCAGTTTGCCAAACCGGAAGACGACGCCGCGCTCATATTCGGGGATGATCTTGAAGCTCGACACCAGGAACCCGATGATGAGGATGACGATCGCGATCGTCGTGAAGGCCCATTCGAGATCACTCATGCCCTGCTCCTGCTGACGTCGACGCCGCGGTAATACCTGTCCTGGTCAAGCACGCTCCGTGCTTCAGCCTTGGCCACAGCTGCCTGCTCGACCGAGCGATACCGGGTGCGTCCGGATCTCCAGCGGGACCCGTATCGCGCAATGAGGCGATCGGCCTCATCACCTGCTCGGTCGGTCGTCGCTTGCCCATGAACGCCGAAGACCCGGACACGGCCGTCCTCCTGCGCCATCCCGGTATCCGATACTGATGTTTCCAGCGGTAACCCCTCCGGGATATCCACCGGACGATGACGCATGGACGCAGCGGTGGGTACGAGAGCCAGACAGACGATGGCGATGGTCGCCACGAGAGCGACGACCTCCGCCACCGACCGTGCTACGAAAAACATGCCGACCGGCAGGGCCAGCGCCGCGACCATGGCACACACCGTCATGCCGCGATGGAACAGCCCAGCCTCAGAATATGGCCACGGGTCAATGGGCATAGTTACCTCTCGCGCGGGCACTGTCGGCGAGCAGGTGTCCTTGACGGGGCACCTGCCGCAGATCTCATGCTGACCGCGATATCTCACGACCCGCTTCTGTGGGTCAAAACTCGCAGGCCACAGCCAGTGGTCCTCGTGGCACTTCCATCCATCCCGATCGTTGTGGTAGACGAAGTTCGTCGTCTTCCACTCCCGACTCATCCGGGAGCCGTGACGTCCCAGCACGTCCAGCAGCCAGGCAACGATGAGCAGGAGCATGGAATAGCAGCAGGTGAGGATCACCTGGGACGATGTGTTCACTTCGACTCCTCCGACGACCACGCGTACTCACGATCGTCCGCGGTGGGCTCGACGAAGAGGCGTTCTACCGGCAACGTGTCGGAGGTCCTGCCCTCTCGGTGATGTATTAGTCCTTGGAAGGCCATCCACAAGAACGGCAACACCCCGCCGATAATGAAGACAAGGTCACCGGGCATACGAAGCCACTCGAGGACGACGTTACGGTGCTCGGTGACGTAGTTGAGCTGCCGGGCCTCAAAATACCCAGCGCCTACTGACCGGTACAGTTGCAGGATGCCGAGCGGCAACAAGGTGACGAAGACCATCCAGGCCAAGCCAATATTCGTGCACCAGAACGAAATCTTGGCAAGCTTGTCGTTCCATCTGTCCTCGGGTATGAGGTATCTCAACGCGAACATCGCCAAGGCCATGGCCATCATCCCGTAGACACCCATCATGGCTCCGTGGGCGTGGTTGGCGGTCAAAGTGGTGCCAATCTCGTAGTAGGACACGATTGGCAAGTTGATGAGGAAGCCAAAGACCCCGGCACCGAGGAAGTTCCAGAACCCGACCGCGACAAGGAACATCACGGTCCAACGGTGGGGGAACGGAGTTGACGACCGTGACTCACGCCGGGCTCCGAGCTGCATGAACCCCCAGGCCTCGACCGTAAGGAACGTCAGTGGGATGACCTCCGCAGCCGAGAAGAAGGCGCCGATAGCCATATGAGCACTCGGAGTGCCCGAGAAGTACAGGTGGTGCATGGTGCCGAGCACACCGCCAGCCGAGTACAGGATGACATCCATGTAGATGACACCTAACGCCACCTTCTCGCGAACGACGCCGAGCATGACGAATATGTATGCGACCATGACAGTGGTGAAGAGTTCAAGGAAATCCTCAACCCACAGATGAACCACCCAGAAGCGCCAAAACTCGGCCACTGACAGCTGGGTATGTGTGCCGGCGAGGAGACCCACGGCATAGAACATCGGGATCGATAACGCCGAGAAGAAAAACACCCACGGCATGTTGCCAACGGACTCAGTTTTCATTCGGGCGCGCATGGCACGCCAAATGATGAACACCCACAGGAACATGCCAAGGGTGAGGAGTAACTGGAACATCCTCGGCAAGTCGAGGTATTCCCACTGTTCACCGAAGACCGGCCCCTTGGCCCATGAGACTCCGTACACCGACAGGGCCTCACTGGCGAGAGAACCGAACACAACGAAAGCCACCGCCCCGAGCAGGACGTAGGTGAGCACGTGCTGCCTCTTGGGCTCCTTGCCCGAGACGAAGGGAGCTAGAAAGATGCCACCTGCGAGGAAAGCAGCGGCCGTCCAGAACAACGCCAGCTGGACGTGCCAGGTGCGGGCAAGGTTGTACGGCAACCATGAGGCCAGATTGAACCCAAAGAAACTCGAGATGTCAGCCCGGTAGTGTTCGGCGGCCGCACCGACAAAAGTCTGCACGAGGAAGAGTGCGGCGATGACGAAGAAAAACCATGCCGTGGCGCGCTGTGACTTGGTGAGCCCGACCTGGCTGGGACGGATGAAGTTCAGTGACGGAGTCTCCGACTCGTGCCATCCGATGTTCCTGCTCCACCGTCCGTAGATCGCGAACATGACTCCGGTACCGCCGATGAGGACGATGAGGGAGAGCGCCGACCAGACGACCATGTCCGCCGTTGGACGGTTCGCCACAGTCGGATCTGCCGGCCAGTTGTTCGTGTACGAATAGCTATGCCCGGGCCGATCCGCAGCTGAGCCCCACGCGGTCCATGCGAAGAAATCGGTCAGTTGCTTGGCTTGTGCCGGGTCCTTAATGTCGTGGGCCAGGAGACCAAGGTTGTGCGAGTTCCTCCCGAAATATGTCGTGTAGTGGGAGACGAGATGGTGGTACGCGGCAGTCTGCTGACGTGACAGGACGAGCACGCCGGTGCGGGAATCGTAGCGGTTAGTACGCCAGTCCTTGATATTTTCCTGGTGCGGTTGGCTTTCCCTTGCCTTGATTCGAGCGTCCAAGGTGAATGTCGCGGCACGGCGCAAGTAGTCGGCGGTGAAATCGGGCCCAAGATACCCGCCGTGACCGACGATGGACCCATACTCCATAAGGCCTCTGTTGTTGAAGGTTTCCTGCCCGGCAACGATGTCATCATGGGTGAACAGCACCTCCCCGGTGGTGGAGACAACTTTGTCAGGTATAGGTATGGAGTCGTTATATGTGTGATAAGCGAGAATGCCCATCACCGTGAATCCCAGGATCATCACGAGGGCGATGCCTTGCACCCACCCCTTACTGACGACCATCGGTCGACGACGAAGCCCCTTTGGGCTCTTGCCTCCATTGCCCATGGCGTAAGAGTATCGTTTATTGACGATACAGTCGTCAATAAACGGCTAGTGCGTCTTCCACACTCTCGGCACAATTCCAACAGGCCGTCTCGGGTAGCGGCCTCTATCCTTAGTGCTAGCGCTCTTGCACCGCAGCGGATGTCACCGAGGAGGGCCCGTGATCCTGCTGGTCGACAACCACGATTCCTTCACCTTCAACCTCGCGCACCTGCTGGCCGAGACTAGCGGTGTCGCGCCAGTGGTGGTCCGACCCGAGGAGGTCAAGCGTGAGGGAATCCTCCACCGGCTGGCTGACGGCGAATTCGATCATGTGGTCATCGGGCCAGGCCCTGGCACCCCGCTCAACAACAAAGATTTCAACATTGCTGACCGGATAATCGATGCCTCCAGCGAGCTCCCCCTACTTGGGGTATGCCTTGGCCACCAGGGCCTCGGGCTGCGTCACGGTGCCCAGTTGGAGACCATCCGACCCCACCACGGCATCGTTAGCCGGATTCATCACTCCGGACAAGGGATCTTCGCCGGATTGCCACAGGACTTCGAGGCCACTCGTTATCACTCACTGTGCCTGTCAGCACTGAGCGATGACACTTTTGAGCACGCTCGCGCTGAGGATGGCACCATCATGGCGTTCGAGGTGGCCGATCGGCCGCACTGGGGTGTGCAGTTCCACCCGGAGTCGGTGATGACGCAGGTAGGCGCCCAGCTGGTCGCCAACTTTCTGGCGATCAGCCACCCACAATGCAACACGATGTCTGAAAACCGCGACGTAGTGTCAAAAAATCGCAAACCAGGTTATCCCCCGTCACGCACAAGCTTTCGGACCCCTGCGCGATGGGAAATATGCCACCGCGACGTCAGTATCGACCTCGACGCGGGAGCTACCTTCGCCAAACTGGCTCGTGACGTCGACGCCTTTTGGTTGGACTCGGCAGTCACCCGCGGTGACGCTGGTCGTTGGAGCATGATGGGCACGACGGCGGGATCGGCGTCAGAAGTCGTCAGTTACGACCTCAACACGAATACGTTGATAGTCAATGGGCGATCCAAGCCCGGAGATGTGCTGGGTTTTCTGGCACGCCGTCTTGCGAAAGGGGTAACGAGACCAAAGCTAGGTGATATCCCGTTCACCGGCGGCTACGTCGGCTTCTTAGGCTATGAGTGCAAGGCGTTGACCTTGGGCCCGAATGCGCACCGCAGCGAACTACCCGATGCCATGTGGCTGCGTCCGGCAAGCTGGATTGCGTACGACCACTACCAGCAGCGTGCCCATCTGCTGGCCTTGGTGGACCGCAAAACGCCACGCCGTGACGAAGCCGCTGATCTGCTGGACACGTTAGCAGCGGCGTTAGTGGCTCGACGAGAACCTGACGAGCCATCCACTCCGCCGATGAGCGCGCCCGTCGGGTCGTGGCGGCTCAGCCGAGGGGGCTACCGGGACCGGATCTTGGCAATCCAGCAGGCGCTGGCATGCGGGGACTCGTACGAGGCCTGTCTCACCGACACCTGGACCTCCGAGTGCGACGTGGACGGCTGGCAGCTGTACCGGGCGCTGCGGCGTCGAAATCCGGCTCCCTACGGGGCCTACCTTCGGTTCACCAGCCCGCATGTAGAGGTGTGCTCATCCTCCCCGGAACGGTTCCTGACGGTGCGCGACGGCATCGTTGAATCCAAACCGATCAAGGGGACGATCGCCCGGTGTGGTGATCCGGTTGGGGACGCCCAGCGGGTCGTCGATCTGCGAACAGACGCGAAAAACCGTGCCGAGAATCTCATGATCGCCGATCTGGTGCGCAATGACCTGTCCCGGGTGTGTAATCCCGGTACGGTTGAGGTGCCACACCTGATGGCGATCGAGTCATATGCGACGGTGCATCAGATGGTGACTACGGTGCGCGGGCAGCTGCGCGAAGACGTCGGTCTCGTCGACGTGCTGCGAGCGACCTTTCCTGGTGGGTCGATGACCGGAGCACCCAAGGAGCGGTCCGTAGAGATCCTGGACGGCCTGGAGGCCGGCGCCCGGGGAATCTACTCGGGAATACTGGGGTATCTCGGGTTCGATCGCACCGCCGACCTCAGCATCGTGATCCGAACGTTGATCTTGGCGGGGTCGAAGGTGACGGTCGGCGCCGGTGGCGCGATCGTTGCCGCGTCCGAACCCGATGACGAGTGGCGCGAGAAAAACCTCAAGGCGGCAGCGCCGTTGGATGCGTTAATGGAGGCGGTACAGGATGTCTCACTAGCCTAGAGAGGTCCCAGCAGCGTGCACTTTTCCGTACCGGAGGTGCGTCATAAAAACGCTCAGCTATACGGAATCCCTCGCCAACGCCCGCCGTCTCCTTGATGCGAGTCCACCTGGAAAGCGATGAAGGCGCCCGCCACGACCTGGTAGAGGACTGATCGTGGCCACCCTGGTGTGGGATGACATGGCGTGGGAGGGCTGCGGCGGTGGCAGGCTGACGGCCACCGGGCTCTCAAGCGGATCACCATGCTCATCGGGAACATCGCGCGCAATGGCAATGAAGGTATCGGCAAGCCAGAAGCTTTCAAACATGGTCTTTGGGGATATTTTTCACGCCGCATCACCGATGAGCACCGTCTGGTCTACAAGGTCGTCAGTCAGGCGACCCGCATCACACGTTGCCGTTATCGCTACGGTAGGTGACCAAACGGAGCGCACATGGCCACCATGGCCATTAACACGAGCGACGGGAGAATCTTTTCTAGATCCTGACGCTACGACGTGTCCCATCATCCAACTCCGTTCGACGGGGTGCCTACAGCCCCATCGTCTAACCTATCGAGAACAGGATCGATGACGCTGACGACTGCGGCAGCGGTGTCGGAAAACTCCTCGGGTAGGTTCTCCCCCACGTCGCCCAGACCCTTCCGATAGGCAATATAAAGCGTTGCGTCCCCTCCGCAGTCTGTACTAGCGGGGCCAACGTGATCTCACCGAAAATCGCAGTCATTCTGATCGTCTCGCGCACCGCCGTATGCTAGAGAACTCCGTGCGCGCGTCAGGATATGGATATTCATGAAATCACGCCTCAGCGTATTCCACCATGAGCTGGCCTCGAGCCCGGGGTTTCCAGATATTGGCGTAGCGCGACAAGTGCAACGGGTAAGATGGCTCCGCCCCGGGCTTCGCTGGTGACGGGCTGGGAATAGCCTTTGAGGCCGACCACGAGCCCACGCACAATGTCAGCCTCGTAAGCGATGAGGTAACCCTCCACTTTTAGCCAGAAAATAACCATCTTCGACAAGAGGGCGCTTAGCCTGCACCACGTCGTCTCATCCATAACGAACGTATGCATCTCGCAATAGCGTGGATTAGACGGGCCAGGTATACCCGCATTTGCCAGTCGCGGCCGGGATGAGGGCTTTGTCCTTGTACCCGGCGAGTTACAGTCTCTGCGCAGCCATCGAATGGTGGCTTCTTTCTGATCATTCCCCCATTGCACCCGGAATCGGCCTGCGCCAGGCTCGCTCGATCTCCTCACAAGGGAGGCTAAACAGACCATTGACCTCGAACTCACCGTGATCGATGACCTCGCCAATACGCGCGACCGGCACGCCGTGCTCCTGGCACAGCTCCTTGAACTCGCGATAGTCCGCACCGGACAGCGAGACGATGGCCCGAGCAGGACTCTCGGAGAACAACATCACCGACGGTTCACCCTCAGGCAGACTCACCGACACGCCAAGTCCCCCTTGCAGGCAACTCTCCACAAGCGCCTGGGCCAGGCCGCCATCGGATAGGTCGTGAGCGCTAGAAAGCAGACCGCGCTTTGACGCTTCCACCATTACCGCAGCCAGAGCCTTCTCGGCATCCAGATGAGGCATCGGGGGCATACCGCCCAGGTGGCCAGCGTGGATGACGTCCTCGTAGACCGATCCACCGAACTCGCACTTCGTCGTTCCCAGCAGCACAACGGCGTCGCCGTCGTGGGCGAAGGCCGACGGAATGCGACGATGCACATCGTCAATAACGCCGAGGACGCCAACTAGCGGAGTTGGACGAATCGACTCGTCTCCAGTGCGGTTGTGCAAGGAGACGTTGCCGCCCGTCACGGGAACGCCGAGCTCGCGGCAGCCGTCAACCAGACCAAGGATGGTCTCGTCGAATTGCCACATGACGTCGGGGTCGTAGGGCGAACCGTAGTTGAGGCAGTCCGTGACGGCCACCGGGGTGGCACCCGTGACGGCCACATTCCGGTAGGCCTCGCACAAAGCAAGCTGAGCACCCAGGTACGGGTTAAGGGTGGTTTGCCTACCGTTAGCGTCCAGGGATAGCGCGATGCCGAGGTCCGTCTCCTCATCAACGCGAATCATGCCGGCATCATTTGGTTGGGCGAGCACAGTATTGCCACGCACGAACCGGTCGTACTGGTCGGTGATCCAGGACCGGTCGCACAGCTGGGCAGACCCAACGAGGGCCAGCAGCGCCCCAGCAAGACCTTCACCGGAGTTATCACGCGGCAACGCATTAGCGTCGTTCCCGTTGAGCTCGTCGATCCACCACGGGCGCGCGGCCGGCATGTCGAGGACCGGGCCGTCGTGAGCAACCGTCCGTGGATCGACGTCAACAATCCGCTCACCATGCCAGTCGATGTGAAGGCGGCCAGTGTCAGTGACCTCACCAATGACGGTGGCAGCAACGCCCCAGTGGGCGCAGATTTCCATAAAGCGGTCAAGCTGATCGGGGCACACCACTGCGGCCATCCGCTCCTGGGACTCACTCATGAGGATCTCCTCGGGAGCGAGGTTCGGGTCGCGCAGCGGGACGCGGTCGAGCTCGACGTGCATACCACCGTCGCCAGCACTAGCCAGCTCGGAAGTGGCACAGGAGATACCGGCCGCCCCGAAATCTTGCAGAGCCTCAACTACCCCGGCGTTAAAGAGGTCAAGGGTGCACTCGATGAGCAGCTTCTCCATAAAGGGGTCGCCCACTTGGACGCTGGGTCGCTTCGACTCACCCCCTGCGGCGAACGACTCCGAGGCGAGAATCGACGCACCCCCAATACCGTCACCGCCAGTAGCCGCACCGAAGAGAACAACGAGATTACCCACGCCTGAGGCCTTGGCGAACTGCAAGTCTTCGTGACGCAGTACCCCGACGCACAGGGCGTTGACGAGCGGATTGCCGTAATAGGTGGGGTCAAAGAGGGTCTGGCCGCCAATCGTCGGCAAGCCAAGGCAGTTGCCATAATCGGCGATCCCGGAGACCGCACCAGGCAGCACACGCGCAGTATCCGGAGCGTCCAGTGGCCCGAAGGCCAAAGCATTCATGACACCGACCGGGCGGGCTCCCATCGCCATGATGTCGCGAACGATGCCGCCGACCCCGGTAGCCGCACCCTGGTGAGGCTCGACGTACGAGGGGTGGTTATGAGACTCCGCCTTAAAGGTGACGGCTAATCCGTTGCCGATATCAACGACACCGGCGTTGTCTCCGATGCCAGCAAGCAACGGGCCGAGCGGCGTCTGCTGAGGAAGGTCACCGAATCGACGAAGGTACTTCTTCGATGACTTGTAGGAGCAGTGCTCTGACCACATCACCGAGTACATGGCGAGCTCGCCGCCGGTCGGGCGGCGTCCCAGGATCTCCCGGATGCGCTGGTACTCGTCGGCGGACAACCCCAACTCAGCCCAGGGCTGCTCAACGTCGGGGGTGCTGACGGCGTTCTCCACTGTGTCTGCCACAGGACAAATCTAGCCGTTGAGTAGCGTCATTGCCGCCTCGACCAAGATGCAAGCCCCCCCCTGAGGGCACATCGCGGCGGCAGAACGTCTTACCATGAGCCAAGTGCGTACCACCACATTGAACCCTCGTCGTCGCGTCGCCATGACATGGGTGGTGTGGATTACCGCCGTGGTTGCATACGGGTTCGCGGTCATGCAGCGGACCTCGCTGGGCGTCATGGGGCTGACGGCAGCCGACCATTTCAACGCCCCCGCCTCCGTCGTCGCCACCTTCATGGTGCTGCAGCTAGCGGTCTACGCCGTGCTCCAGATTCCAGCCGGCATCACCGTCGACCGATTGGGATCGAGGGTCGTCATCACCGCCGGATCAATTGTCATGGCCATCGGGCAGGTCGTCATGGCACTCGCCGGGAGCGTCAGCGGAGCAGTGCTGGCTCGCATCCTCGTCGGTTGCGGCGACGCCTTCATTTTTGGTGCCGCGGTACGGCTAGTATCAGCGTGGTTCTCTGCTAAACAGATCCCTCTGGTAATCCAACTCACCGGTTTGCTGGGCCAGTTCGGACAAGTCGTCTCGGCGGTAAGCCTTGTGGCCATGGTGAACAGCAGTGGATGGCGTTCCACCTACCTCCTGGCAGCCGGTGGTGCTGCGGTAGCGGCCGCATTGACAGTTCTCTTCATCCGTGACGCTCCGCCCGGAGTGGAGCCGGAACGCACTGACGCCAATGTTAAGCAACTCCCCCACCAGGTCGTCGAGGTTGTCAAACATCCCTCGACGCGGCTGGCATTTTGGGCGCATATGTCGTCGAATTTCTCCGGTATCGTGTTCTCGCTGATGTGGGGTATGCCTTACCTCACCCATGCTGAGGGACGCTCGACGGCCACCGCATCGACCCTCATGACCGTCTACGTCATCGCCAATGCCATTGCCGGACCAACAGCGGGCATCCTCACCAGCCGCCACCCTATTCGTCGTGGCACCCTTATCGAAGGAATGATCACCGCTTCTGCTCTGGCGTGGCTGATCGTCCTGGTGTGGCCGGGGCCCGCCCCGCTGTGGATGCTTTTCCTCCTCATCATCTGCCTGGGCATCTCACTTCCAGGCGGAAACGTTGGCTTCGACGTGGCCCGCACTTTCCAGCCAGGCAGCCGGTTGGCCACCGCCACAGGCGTGGCTATTACGGGCGGCTTCTTTTTCGGTCTTTTAGAGATCGAGATTATCGGCTTACTACTCGACGTCCTGTGCCCCGGCAGCCGATACACCCTCAGCGCGTTCCGCTGGGCGATGTCAACTCAGCTCATCTTCTTCGCCATCGGGTTGATCGGGTTGGAAATCAACCAGCGTCGGCTGTATCGGATCATGGCCGACAACGGCGTGACGGTACCCACCTGGCGCGAGGCGCTGGCGCGCCAGTGGCGGGTTGCCAAACAGCATCGCCGCTGAACAACCCGCCTCAGCGTTACTCAGTTATTGAAGTCACGGGCGGTCTCGGCACGAGATGCCGCATCGCGGCGCTCCTTGACCATTCGAGTCAGACCACCAGTGGCCGACTGGTGACTTGCCAACCAACGATCAGCAATCTCGGCAACATCACCGTCGGGGAATAACCCGACGACCAACCGCTGAGCCATCTCGATCGGGAACTCCTGCCAGATCTGCTCGAGATCATCGAAATAGGAGCTATTGAGATCGGCAAAGGTCTCGACACCCAACGGGGTTCGCAGACCGTCGATATAAGCCAGACAGTGCTCATTGGACAGTTCTCCCGGGGTCCGTAGGCGGCGATAGGCCTCCTGCTTGGCGACATCGTCGGGACGGGCGGTGAGGGCAGCCATGTGATGGGCGACGCCGGTCTTGGTGCGGTCACGCTCTAGCTCAGCATCAAGGTCTTCGGCGCTGGCCCGCCCCAGAGCAGCCAGTGCCATCCAGGACTGCCATCTCATCTCCGGATCGACGACCAAGCCGGTGACATCGCCATCGAGCAGACCTCGAGTCCTCTCGACCGAATCTGGATCGGCTGCCGACAAGGCCAAGGCGTGACGCGCCCAAATACGCTGGAGGTCGCTGCCAGGCTCAGACACGTCGAGTCCTCGCCAAGCCCGGGCTGCTTCGGCGCGACGTGCATCTTCACGGGTAGAGTCAGGCAGGTAGTTCTCGACGGCCATTTGTAGCTGCTGCAACACGGTGGCGAGGATAGCCGGTTCGGTCTCCTTGGGGCTGTGCAAGGCAGCCGCGTCGAGGTAATTTTGCACCTTGAGCTTGGCGTCGCGCACGCAGTTCCATAGCATCGACCAAACCAGGGCGCGAGCCAATGGCTCGGCCAGGCCCGACAAGTGGGAAAGAGCGGTCTTTGTGCCAGTGGCACCGAGACGCGCCTTGGCGTAGGTGAGGTCGTCGTCGTTGATGAGGATGAGGTCGGGGGCCGGCTTGCCAGCAGCCTCACGCACCGGCGCGCGTGGGGAGGAGATGGTGAGGTCGACGAGGTCGGCACGCACCAGATCGTCACCGCGCAGAGAGTACAGGCCGACGCGCAGGGTGTGGGGACGATTGACGTTGCGGCCGGTGCGGGCGTCAACTGAATCGCACACCACGGCCAGCTCGGAAACGACGCCGTCACGGATGGTGAGTTCAGGTAGCAGAACGTCAGGACCAGTGGTCTTGAGCCATGCGTCGACCCAGGAGCTCAGATCGCGTCCGGACGCTTTTTCCAGGTAACGGATGAGGTCGTCAAGGGTGGCCGACGAGAAGGCCAATTCACGAAAATAGCGGCGGGCTGCGCCAAAGAACTGCTCGACGCCGACATGGGCCACCAGCTGCTTGAGCACCGAGGCACCTTTGGCGTAGGTGATGCCGTCGAAGTTCTGACGGGCGGCCTCTAGATCGACGATGTCAGCGACGATCGGGTGCGTCGTCGACTGCTGGTCGGCGGTATAGGCCCAAGCCTTGCGGCCGACGGCGAAATTCGTCCACGCCTCGCGGTATTCGGTGCCAGCAACTGAGGCGTGGGCGCCCATGTACTCGGCGAAGGACTCCTTGAGCCACAGATCGTCCCACCATTTGGGGGTGACGAGGTCGCCAAACCACATGTGAGCCATCTCGTGGAGGATGGTGTTGGTGCGCCCTGCAAGCTCAGACCTGGTCGCCGGGCCGCGATGGATGTAGTTCTCGGTGAAGGTCACCAGGCCCGGATTCTCCATAGCGCCAAGGTTGTATTCCGGCACGAAGATCTGGTCGTACTTGCCCCATGGGTAGGGGTAATCAAAGGCACGGTGGTAGAAGGTCAACCCCTGTTTGGTGATCTTGAAGATCTCTTCGTGGTCGACGTATTCGGCGAGCGAGGCGCGAGCCAAGATGCCCAGTGGAATCGACTCGGAACCGTCCCGAGAATGCCACTCATCATCGAAGCGCACGTAGGGTCCCGCGGCAATGGCGGTGAGATAGGTAGACATTCTCGGGGTGAGGGCGAAGTCGTGTAGGAGGCCATTTTCCTCCTCCCGAATGTCCTCGTGAACCTGGTTGGAGGCGACCCGCCAGCCGCTCGGGGCGATGACGTCAAAGTCGACGTGGGCTTTGAGGTCGGGCTGCTCGAACACTGAGTACACCCGGCGAGAGTCGGCGGCTTCGAAGTGAGTGTAGAGGTACACCTTGCCGTCGGCCGGATCGACGAAGCGGTGCAGGCCCTGCCCAGTGTGCTGATAGGGCAGCTTGGCGGTGACGATGACGAGATTCTTGCGGTGAGTGTGGAGTCGGTGGAGCTGAATACGCGATCCGTCGTACTCCGGCTCGATTTCCTCGTCGTTGACAATGACCGATTCGATCTCGCCGTCGAGCAGGTCCAGGAAGGTGTCGGGTTCCTTGGTGGAAAACCGCACCCTGGTGTTGGAGGTGAAGTGGGTGGCGCCATCCGCGTCAGCACCACGTACGTCGATACGGACGTGGTACCTCTCGACCTTGATGATTTCAGACCGGTGACGGGCTTCCTCACGGGTCAAATTCGTCGAACTCACACCACCAGAGTATGGCAGTGGCGCATACCATGAGCATCCAGACCGAGCAGTTCCTCCGGATGAAGCTGCACCCCGGCTCGACCGGGATACCTGGTGTTCGCTCTTGGCGGGTACAAGCCGGTGGCTAAGGACAGCAGTGTCAGGGTAACTAATCCAGCGATTCCTTTGGGCAGTCCACCTGCTGGACCGTCACACCATGCGCCACGTCATACACCCGACACGCGACCGAGGAAGCGGATTTTCCCACGTCAGGTGGCAGCAGAGAGCCAGACTTCATATGCCTATACAGGTCGACACGAAACCGGGTCCCCCGACGCGAACGCACCACCCAGTAGCCGCCAATAAGGATGTCCACCGGTCTGGTCTCGTTGAACCATGTCTGCGCAGCGTCCGCACGCGCAGTAGGAGAGGTGAGCCCTCGTGAATCAAGTTCCTTGCGCAGCGCATCAGGCAGGTCGTAGTCAGCTCGCCCAGCAACATCCTCATCCGTCTCAGACTGGATCGTGCTGCAACCCGCCAAGCCGAAGCAGAACAGCACACACACAGTCATCACAGCCAGGAACCAAGGACCCCTCATCGGCGCCTCCTCAGTTCTCGCACAGCAGCCGCACGCCGCTCAGGTAAGTAGGCATCCACGGTACCAGCGCCTCCTGATGCATCCACGTGATCGACCATGTCGAAATGGCTCCGCAATCGTCCCACCTCGGGTGCGGTCGGCCCCTTCGCGAGGTAGATCAAGGACTGGTCAGGCACCATGAGATGTCCACCCCAGGCCAGGACCCCTCGCGACTCAGCAACGATATCCTCCAGCACAACGATCTCATCGGGGAAAAGATTACCCGTTGACCCGTAGGGGAGAAAGCTCTCACGAAAAAGGAAGGCCGTTCCGGACAGAAGGTTGGAACGTTGCGGTGAGGCAACATTCCGGTCATACTGGAGCCCTGACACGTCACCGGGACGCAATGAGACAAGTTCGTAGTTGATGCGCCTCAAAGCGTGCAGTAGCACGACCGACGGCGCACCGGTCGTCAGAGTCACGTCGATCCCTGCACCCTCGACGAGCTGTGTAGTAGTAGCAGCACCAATCGGCCAATCGTTGGCGCTGCGCATCCCAGACCATCGTTGCGCGCGAGAAGGCTGGATGGGCGATGCCGGGACCGGTGGCAGGGCAAAGGCCTCGGGAACCAGAGCGACCGCTAGTCCACTTGCGGCCATACCACTCAGCAGGGCACGACGGGAGATTTTGTGGGAACTGTGTGACATCGCCGCATAACCTCTCACACGCTTGCCGCCAGCTGGCTGACGACCTTGGCGAAACCTGCAAAGAACGGGGATAGTTTGCTGGATGGCAGTACTCCCGGAAGCAGAGCTTTCTCGTTGATCTGTTCCTCCACCGCCGCTACTTGCAATTTGTGCAAGACCGGATCGGATGAATCAAAGAACATAGCCCGAGCTGATTTCTCAACAGCGTCGGACGAGGAGTTGAACCGTAGCCGGTAGAACTCGCGGAAGCGAGTCGTGATCGCCTGGCCAGTCACGTAATCTCTCAGCACCGTCTTGAAGGGCCTACCGGCCCGGATTGCCCGACCCAAGAGGTATCCATCCACATCTTCGATCATGTCCGAGAAACCAAAGGACGACTCGACGCTGCGATGGGCAAGCCGATCCATACAGAACGCGTAGCCCGATGCATAACTCCTCTCATTGTTCATCCAATCGGCGTAAAAGGTCGAGAGGTCACCACCCCAGCCCCCGAAATCGCCTCGGTTCGCATTTTCCCCGTGGCCCCAGCCCATAAGCATGACGGCGTTGGCAGTCGCGGCGAGATGATCCATTGACACGGTCTCATTGTGAACAGGATCCGTGAACGTGATCGGACGCCAGTGGAGTTCGCTCGTAGCTGCCGTGAGCCAGTCCTCTTCAAGGGGCCCGAGCAAGATCCTCCAACCTGCGTAGACGCGGGTGTACTTCGGGTGTCGAAGGAACTCCAACACCCGCTTGTTGATAAGGGCGACGTCGCTGGTGCCTCCATCGAATTTCGCCGCCATCTCGTGGAGTTGGTCGACTTTAGCCAACACGTCCTCCAGTTTTGACGGTGTATGCCCACCCACTCCCTCCGGGCCAATTCCTGGATCAATGTTCATACGGTGCACATCGCGGTCTAAATCAATTTCCCCGTCCGGGTCAGCAGAGTAGCGAAACTCCTGGATCTGGTTGAATGACCAATTGTACGGGAGGGGGAACCCGAGGTTGCCGGAGTAGCCCCACGACATCCCTGAGACGAAGGAGCTGACCGTGTAGGTCTGCGCTGACACGCGCGAGCAGACATTGCGGCTACCGTAGACACCGGCGCGATAGGCATGGCCTCGGCTAGCCAAGGCCGCCTGAATTCCCCGAAAATAGGGGATAATATTACTGTCAATCTCAGGATCGGTCGCGTCGTAGTCCACCGCGAAGTAGACAATGGCACCTGGGTTGAAACCATAGTGGACCATACGGTCATGTGCCTTGTTCCCGTGCTCCCACCCAAAGTCGAAGGAGAAATCGATCAGCCGGCGTGCATTGTATTGCCAAATGGGAAACACCCTCATGTTACCAGCGAAGATGGCCTGGAGTTCACCGTCTTTGAGTTTCTTGTCTAACGTGCTGTCTGGGGGCTCATCAAGATACCGGCCTACCACCGTGTAGCCCGATTTGACTAGCGAATGTGCAAGCGACTCAGTGATTGTGAACCGCGTATCACATGCATGAGCCGTGCGATTTGGATCGCCCGTAGATACCAGTAATTGACACCAAGTAGCGTAGTCCACGCGATTGGTAACGGGTAGCAAGCTGAACGCCTGAAATGCCCGGATGTACGATGCCAACTTGTCATCGAACTCATGCTTGAACACCGTATGAACCATGCCTTCACCGCTTGGAACAGCACCGTTGAAGACGCAGGCCGCAGACAGCAACTCGACAAGAACGCCACTGTCACCGGGCTTTAGACTATGGGCCGCCAACTGCTGTCGGGTCGCCGGCCCGAAATTCCCATTCACGGAGGCGTCTGCTATCCCAAACTCACATTGGAGGGCCTTCATTAGTAATTTCTGAACATCGCGTGAATAATGTCCCTCCGTAGGGATAAGCGTTGCAAAACTACGCCGCCAATACCGGCCATTCAACCACTGCTGGATCTTACGAATTTCCGGATCACCCCCGGAGACTAGAACGTAAGCATCCATTGTGAGTAAGGCCTTGAAAAGTTTGGCGTTCAGCCTGTCCTGCCTCCCAATCCCCATGTTGTCGGTCATGGCGTACAAGGAACCCGCTACTGCGTCCTGCTGTGGTCCAAAAGAGGGTGAACTCTTCCAGATCCCATCGAGATTTCCACCGGGATAGCCTTTGCAGTAGAAGGCACACTTGATGATATTGACGATGTTTTTGTTCCGCTCACCTGGCCCGACACCACCACGGGCGTCCACCTTGGACATCGTGGTCGGACCGAACGCATGCGACAATTCCTGGATCCCCAATTCGTGCTGCAAGCCTTCGGTAAGCGAGTACATCGTCGCCCAGTTCGTCTTGCCGTCCTCTGGACAACGCTCATATCCTGCAATCCCAGAATAAGTCGTGTTGACCCACCTCTGGGCATCCAGCACCCGCTCGTCCATACACACCCTAACTGTGCTAGTGGTAAGCTACCTACTTTTAATTATCACGATCTTTCGTGTTTCTACGCTACCCGCTCAAACACAGATAGTTTACAAATACGCTGCTCGCAAGCTACACGATAGCATCCTTGCCCGGATGGGAGCCACCCCCACGGTCAAACCTTTTACACACAGCGATTTTGTGGGGTCAAAATCGCCATGGTTACTGGGAGCCCGAAGATCGTCTGGGCCTCTGGGGCACTAGTGGTTGCGTAACGCACCGCCATCGACAGAGTATTATCTAGAGTGAGTATGCTTTGATCGATGACCCCGCCCGGTCCGAGAGCGTAAGCGTGATCGGTGTCAATGAATATTGCATGAAGAACACATCACCGTGGGCATCACGCCTACCCGACATTGTCTCGCACCATTCCCCAGCCCTTAACCGTGTGCTTTCACAATACCGTGGTCAGGCCGGTAATCACAACGACAACAAGCCCGCCGTGATCATCGACCAGAAAGACTCGCTAAGCCTCATTCAATACCGCTTCAAGGAGCAGGAGTCGAACTTGAGCAAGCCGAGTGTCTTGCTGAACCAGCTCACAAAGCATCCTCGGCACCATGCTGGCCCCGGAGACAACCAGACATCTAGGTGTTCATTAGCGAAAAAGCCAACGGATCTCGCACCGGCACGTATCGGCATCGATACCCGCTCCGCGAAAAAGGGACCGGTCACAGCCGCCGTCACGCAAGAATGGCTATGCCGATGTCGGCTCCCTAGTGGGGTAATCAGCCTCAGTCACGTATGAAAGGGCACAATGAGCGAACTGAAAGTAGACGTTCTGGTCATTGGATGGGGCAAGGCAGGTAAGACTATCGCCGGACGCCTCGCCGGGGAGGGACGCAAAGTTGCCCTCGTGGAAAGGTCACCCCAAATGTACGGCGGTGCCTGCATCAACATCGCCTGCGTACCTACCAAAGACCTCATCGATTCCGCCTCCAAACGAGACGGTCAAGACCCTGTCACCTACTTCGCTTCCGCCGTCAGCGACCGCGACGCCCTCATCGCCAAGCTGAATCACGCCAACCACGCCATGTTGGAGGGCAAGGTGCTCCTCCTCGACGGGGTAGCCAGCTTCACCGGGCCTCACAGTGTGAAGGTGTCCGGTGAAGACGACGAGATCGCCGTGCAGGCCAAAACGATCATCGTCAATACCGGCTCCCACCCAGCTACCCTCCCGATTCCCGGGGCCGATGGACCACGTGTTCATGATTCCACCACGATTCAGCACGTCGATCCCCTGCCGTCGCGGCTCGTCGTCGTCGGTGGCGGGTTCATCGGCCTGGAGTTTGCCCAAATGTTCGCCCGCTTCGGCTCCCAGGTGACCCTGCTCGAGGCTGGCGAGACCTTCGCCCCGGCTCTAGATTCCGACGTCGCCGATCGTGTGCGCAGCATGCTGGAGAGCGAGGGGGTCACGGTTGTTACCGGCGCTCGTGCGATCTCCTTTAATGACACAGGCCACCACGTTGACGTCGTCACCGACGATCAGACTTTCACCTCCGATGCCGTGTTGGTAGCCGCGGGCAGGCTCCCCGCCACTGAGGACCTCAATCTGGCCGCCGCCGGGGTCGCTACTAACGAGCGGGGCTACATCCCTGTTGACGACCAACTGCGCACCAATGTCAGCGGGGTGTACGCAGTCGGTGATGTCAACGGCGGTCCGCAGTTCACCTACGTCTCCCTTGACGACAACCGGGTGCTGTGGGACACCCTTCACGATGGGCCCCGCCGTCGCGACGATCGGGTGGCCGTCCCGACGACGACCTTCCTCGACCCGCCACTGTCGCAAGTCGGCATGACGATGCACCAAGCTCGGGAGTCTGGTCGTTCCGTGCTCGTGGCCTCCAAGGACGTCGCCACGATAGCTGCCATGCCGCGTCCCAAGATCGTCGGACAAACCGAGGGCCTCATTCGAGTTTTCGTCGATGCCGACGACCACACCATCCTGGGCGCGACCCTGTGGTGCATCGATTCGCAGGAACTCATCAACCTCGTCTCCCTGGCTATGCGGTTGGGGACACGCTACGAGACGCTGCGCGACGGCATCTGGACCCATCCATCGTCGACCGAAGCCTTCAACGAAGTACTCGGGGTGCTCGAACCTCTCACGTGAGAAATGACCGAAGTCCAGTTATTTTGACCGAGTACTCACGGTCAAAATAACTGGACTTCGAAGGGTTTGGCCTCGGGAAACCGAGACCACCTCGGGCTTGAGGTTCCCGGTCTCGACCTTAACGACATGCCCAGCCTTGTCGACGGTCACTTTGGCGCGCTGCCAGCCGCCCGAAGACGAGTCAAGGGCATACCCAGCATCAATCTCGGTGGCAGCCAGCACCTGACGGCGCTGGGCATTGGAGAGGGTCGGGAACGCGGTCTCAAGCAAATTCTCAGCGCCCGCCGGCACGACCGCAGCTGTGGTGCTGGGGGCCGGGCCACCATAGGCGAAGGCTTTGTCAAAGCCGTAGGTCATACGGGCGCGGTATGTCTTGAGGGCCGAGGCACGATCGACCACCGGCGCCGTGGACACCGAGTCGGTGAAGGTGTTATGGTACCCCTTCTTGTCGTTAGCACCCACGTTTCCGATGCAGGCCTGCAAGGTATCGCCGTGACCGTCAGTCTTGCAACGGTGGGTGAGGTATGCCGTCAGTTCGGTGCGAGCGGCCTTGAGGTAGGCAACGTACAACGTGTCCGTCGACAGTGCCGAGGAGACATTGTTGTGGCCCTCGATACGCCCACCCATGACGCCCAACGGGTAGTGGACGCCTAGCACAACATGATTGTTGCCGGCCTCGGATGCGCGGGCGAGGATTTCGGGCCCCAGCTCAGGCAAGATCTCGGCCATCGCCAGGCCATAAGCGTAGGCGGCGGTGTGACCCGATGGGAAGGCCTGGCTGACGGTCAGGTTCGTGCCCGATGCGCCGTCCATCAGGTCGTAGCCGGCGGTAAGGAAGCCCCGACCACCCCTCTTGTGGTCTAGGTCGATCCGGCTCGGCACCCGCATGATGTCGAGGCTCTTTTTGAGACCACGAAGATTGTTCGGGTTTCGGGAATCAGCAAAGCTGCGATCGACGAGGTAGGGGCGCGGGTAATTGAAGTATTTCTTAGCAGACCCGATGCTCTTCGTTGTCACTTCCTGTAAGCCTGTCGACCAGATGAACCGGGCAACGTGAGTAAGCCTGCAAGCGTGAAGATTCACCAGGGTGCACTGGGCAAGCCCCTCGGCCACGTATTTACCGAGCACCGGGCCGAGGGAATCGTTGTCCTCCTGCAACGGATCAGTGAACATCACCGCATCGCGCAGGGCACGCCGCTGTTGGGATCTTCCTTGTCGGTCAGCGACTTGTTGCGCCTCGTCAACACCGGCTTTGTTGATTTGCTCGACGCCCTCGTCGTTGCGAGCCAGGATCTTCGAGCCTTGCAGGGTGACGTCGCCGCGAAAAGCAGTCTCGAAATTGCGCTTGTCGAACGGCTTGGGGTCCAATAGCGGTTGTACTCGTTGAGAAGAGTGATGTGTGGATCCGAGGGTTCATGAGGTTGCGCAGCTTCGGCAGGGCTGACCTCAGCACTACTGACGAATGCGGTCAGACAGGCAAGACCCAGGATAGAGGTACGAAGAATTTTCACCGGATAACTCCTGACGCGGTACATAGACGTAACGGCTGTAACGAATGGACGGCACAAAAGGTAGGAAGTCCTGACATGTCGTATCAGGCGCTATATCCCTTCGGCGGAATGAGCGTCGCCATCTGGTCGAAACTCAACGTGTAGGTTGGCGATCCGGCGAATCCGGCCGGGTCAGCAACCAGAATTTTTCTGGTGTCTGAGTTATATTCAAGGATCGTCAGATAGTGGTATATCGTCTGGTTAGGGTAACGCGGAGGATGGTTATTCGCAGGGGCCACAATATTAGCAACAATGACGTATCCCTTGTCGGTGTCGGTTGTAATGTCTTGCCACAGCAAATTCTTCTGAGTCACGCTGGGGGGATCGTTGGGCATGTATTTGTTTTCATACCACTGTGGACTGAGATGGTTATTGAGAACTTTAGTCACTAGCGAGATATCATCAGTGCCATTTTGCGTCGTGCCGAGTTCGTCAGCCATCTGCTGCTGACTGACGATAATTCCCCGAGCAGACAGGGCAATCCGAGTCGAAGCCGGACCACACCACCATCCGGTGACCTGATACTCGAAATCGATCTTGACGGTATGAAATCCGCGCGCCGCGGCATCGGCAATTTCCTTATTTGCGACATCAGCGGCGGTAGCTTGGGCCTGCGGCGAAGCCACCTTAGCGACCTGCATCTGAGCGCCCGCGTGGAATACAGCCTGAGCCGACACCGCGGTCGGGCCAACTCCGACGGCCAGGACAGCCAGACCAACGACCACACTGCGCCGAAGTCTGTTCATCGTGGAACTCATAAGCTTTCCCTTGTCACGTACCAGTTTTGGATTCGGTAGGTTTTGGATTCGGCGGAATTAACCACCGAGGTGGCCACCACCGGGGACGCCACTGAACAGTCACGCCACGGCGGTGACGATCCTCAGCGGCCGGCGCGGTAATCGTTAAGTAATTCGACCGACAGGTCGTACCAATTGTTGTAACGATCGGGGTAGGCGGAATGTTGCACAGCCTGCGCCAATTGACCGGGGCTCATGGTCTGCCATCCAGGCTGTTGAATAACACCCGGATTGCTGCCATAAGAATTGATCCCATAAAAGGACTGTGACGCGAAGACCGGGTCCATAATCTGCTGAGCTGATCCCCAGCCACACGACGGTCGCTGTTGAAACAGCCCCACAGAGTCACGATCGCCGTAATTAATGTTGCGCAAACTGGATTCCTGCATGGCGGCCATGAGCGCCGCGTGAATGGCGTTATCTTTACCAGCTCGGTCAATCGAGTTGGATTGTTCTGCGACACGAATACATCGTGTACGCATTCTGACGCTGTTCAGCGGTCAGACTGGCAGCCGAAACGCTCGAAATGGAGACAGTGGGAGCCGCCTGAGCCACTGCGGACGCAGCCGCTCCCGCCCCGGTCAATGCCATTGCAAGGGCCGCCGTCGAGCCGACCAGACGTGCCATCGTGTTTACAAACATGCTGTCCCCTTTCGGTCGGTGCAGCACATTACGTGAGGCGGTGTCACCGAACCTCCGCATCACATTCCTGTTATTGGTGACGCCAGCGCCGCGACCTGGCGAACCTCCGCCATGATCACAGCACCCCACATAAGCCCCACACAGTTGCACCCCGCTGTTCCCAGACGGCACACCCGAAACTGTCGTGTTCACCTTGAGTGAACGCACTGCTGTTTAAAAGACCACAGCCTGCTGTTCGATCGGACGCCGTGATCGTCCGGGATGCTCTGATAGGCACACCGCGCCGCCTCCCCATACTCTTGGCTACATGAGTGATGCTGAGCTCAGTAAGTCCTCCCCCGTCCTGGCCGTCGACGCCGGACAGTCCAGCACCCGCGTACGATGCGAGTCCGGGCCGTGGGGGCCGGGCTGGATCGTCACGTCGTCAGGGGTGCGCACCGCGCTCCCACTTGCTCAGCAGTTTGCGACCGTCATGCAGGACGTCGTGACAACTCACCCGGAGGTCGCTGAGTCCGAATGCACAGTAGCCATCGGATCATCGGGAGCCCGCGACGACGAGGACCCGCTCCCCGTCCTGCAAGCCCTCAAGCCCTTCGGCGTCAGCCGAGTACTCCTCGCCCACGACTCCATCACCTCTTACCTCGGCGCTCTCGGTGACCAGCTAGGAGTCGTCACGGCGTCCGGCACCGGGGTCATCACGCTGGCCGTCGGCCGCCACAACGTTGCCCGAGTCGACGGCTGGGGGTACATCATCGGCGATGCCGGATCGGCCTTCTGGCTGGGCCGTCATGGCCTCGACGCCGTCATGCGTGCTCACGATGGTCGCGGCGAGCTGACCCTCCTCAGCGACACCATTGGCAACGATTTCGACGACATTGAGGCCGCCTACCTGGAGCTCCATGCCGATCCGCTCATGGTCTCCCGGATCGCCCGCTACTCCGCCAAGGTCACCGCCGCGGCGGAGGCGGGCGACCACGTCTCACGCGACATCTGCATGCGTGCAGCCCGTGAGCTGGTCCACTCCACCGTCACTGGCCTACGCCAGGCCAAACTCACTGACGCCGACTGCCCCGCCGTCGGCCTGCTGGGCGGTGTCATGAAGTCTCAGCTCATCCATACCGCCATCGTCGAGGAAATCTCAGTGACGATGCCGGGAGCGCGGATCGTCGAGCTTCTCGGCGAAGGCCTCGACGGCGCTGCTGCGCTACCAACCATCAGCCCCGACTCTCCACTCGGCCAGCGCATTCACGTCGCCCAGTAACCATGGTCGTGGGCTACCTGCAGAATCTTGTCGACGCAAGGGGGGGTAACCCACGGGACCGCCCCGTCATACGCCTCCGGGATCCCAGACACAACGTTTTATACCTGGGCCGACAAGAAAGTCGTCAACGAACGGAAGAACCCCAACCCGTCGGTTCCAGCACCGGTAAGCTCCTCGACAGAATGTTCAGGGTGCGGCATGAGCCCGACAACGTTACCTGCCTCATTGGTGATGCCAGCAATGTCGTGGACCGATCCATTCGGGTTCACGGTGTAGCGGAAGACGACTTGATTATTAGTCTCCAACGCAGCCAGGGTTTCGGCGTCGACGACATAGTTACCCTCGCCGTGCTTAGCAGCAATATGGATGCGCTGGCTGGGGCAGAAGTCGCAGGTCCACACGGTGTCCACACTGGCAACTTGGAGCTGTTGCACCGAGCAGTGGAAGCGTCGTTTTTCGTTGCGCATCAGGGCGCCGGGCAGCAGATGCGACTCGCACAACACCTGGAATCCGTTGCAGATGCCGAGCACCGGCAAGCCCACGTCTGCGGCTCTGCGAATAGACGACATTACCGGGGAGGCAGCAGCCAAGGCTCCTGCCCGCAGGTAATCACCGTAAGAAAACCCACCCGGAAGGACGACAGCGTCGACGCCGGCCAAATCGGTCGAGGCGTACCACAGCGATACAGGCTCAACCCCAGCCAGGCGAATAGCCCATGCTGCGTCCTGGTCGTCAAGAGTACCGGGGAAAGTAACGACTCCAATCCGCGCCATCGTCAGTCCTCCACGTGGACATCGAAGGACTCGATGACGGTGTTGGCCAACAGCTCAGAGGCCACTTGGTGGATCTCGTCAAGCCGATTCTCCAAACCCTCACCGGTGATCTCGAAGCGCTTACCCTGGCGCACCGTCAAGCCGTCATGGCCAAGCCGAGCGAGCACCGACGTGATGGCCTTGCCCTGAGGATCGAGGATCTCGGGCTTGGGCATGACCTCCACCACTACACGTGACATGGCTCCAATCCTATCGGCACCACGGGATTCCGGCTCGCCAGGGACGTCGGCAGCTGTCGGCACAACCTCCCCAGACTCCTCGGAAAGGCCATCCGTCCGCTTCTCATTCTGGGCCTGCTCATCGCTAACCTCCTCGGGCCCTTGTCCGCCGGTTAGACGCGCCCAGGCCTCCTCATAGCGACGGCTGGTGGCCTTAACGACCTCATCCGGGAGGGCAGGCGGTTCCTGGTCACTAGCGCGGTCCCAGCCCGACTCCTTCGTGAGCCAATCGCGCACATATTGCTTATCGAAGGAATCGGCCCCTTTACCGGGCTGCCAGCTCTCAGCGTCCCAGAATCGCGAGGAATCAGGGGTAAGCACCTCATCAGCCAGCACGATAGTGCCGTCAGCACGGCGTCCAAATTCAAACTTGGTATCAGCGAGGATGATGCCTCGCTTCCGCGCGATCTCCTCTGCACGCTGGTAGATCTGCAGCGAAAGGCTACGCAGCTGAGCCGCGACCTCGGGGCCGACAAGTTTGACCAGGCGCAGGTAGTCGATGTTCTCGTCATGCTCTCCCCGTGGGGCTTTGACTGCCGGGGTGAAGATGGGTTCTTCGAGTCGGGAGCGGTCCTGCAACCCGTCGGGGAGGCGAATTCCGCACACGGAGCGGTGGCCCTGATACTCGGCCCACCCTGAACCGGTGAGATAGCCCCGCACGACACATTCAACCGGGAACATGTCGAGTTCCTCAACGACCATGGCGCGCCCCGCGACCTCGGCGGGGACATCTAGGCCTACAAGATGGTTATCGACGATGTCGGCCAATTGGTCGAACCACCACAAAGACATACTCGTCAGAATGGCCCCCTTGCCGGGAACACCGGGGGTTAGGACGTGGTCGTAGGCGCTAATCCGGTCAGTAGCAACCATAAGGAGGCGACCGGGCTGATCGGGAAAGCGGTAAAGGCGACGGACCTTGCCCTCAGCCAACAACGGAAGATCGAGGTGCGGAGTGACCATGGGGGCATCATGCCACGGTTGCAGGTCTTGACGACACAGAGCATCGCGATTCGTGTTCTTTATAGACATTGGCTATCGATACCTGTTTAGTGATAGCCTTGACCTATCACGCCGTCGATTAGAAAGGTCTCGCATGAGTCTCATCAACACCAAGATCCTTCCGTTCAAGGCCAATGCTTTCCGTAATGGGGACTTCATCGAGGTCTCCGATTCTGATATCAACGGCAAGTGGTCCATTTTCTTCTTCTACCCCGGTGACTTCACCTTCGTCTGCCCCACCGAGCTGGGCGACCTCGCCGACCACTACGAGGAGCTACAGGCCATGGGGGTCGAGGTCTTCTCGGTGTCCACCGACTCGCACTTCGTGCACAAGGCCTGGCATACCGACTCTGACACCGTTGGCAAGGTCACTTACACGATGATTGGCGACCCGAGCCTTCAGCTGACCCGCAATTTCGACGTCGAGCGTGAGGGAGCTGGACAGGCCGATCGCGCCACCTTCCTCGTCGACCCCGACGGCACCATCCAGTTCTACGAGCTGACTGCCGAGGGCATTGGACGCAATGCCACCGAGCTAGTCCGCAAGGTTAAAGCCGCCCAGTACGTCTACACCCACCCAGGCGAGGTCTGCCCTGCCAAGTGGGAAGAAGGCGAAGAGGCCCTCGCCCCGTCGATCGACCTCGTCGGCAAGATCTGAGTTCCGACCTGAGCACCTGTCGCAGGGGCATTCGTCCCTGCGGCGGGTCCTCGGACCGGCGCCGCCGCTCCTCCTCCCCACCTCTTTCAGGAGAACCATGCTTGATAATGCCCTGACCACCCAGCTCAAGTCCTACCTCGAGATGGTGCGCGAGCCGATCATCCTGGTGCCTTCCCCGTACCAGGGTGACGACGCCACCAAGTCGTCGAAGTCAACCCAGATGGACGAGCTGCTGTCGGAGATCACCGCCTTGTCTGACAAAGTGAGCGTCGGTGAGCCCGTCGACAATGAGCGCACCCCGTCCTTTGCCATCACTCGCCCCGGAAGCCCCATCGACATCCATTTCGCCGGTCTGCCGATGGGCCACGAGTTCACCTCCCTCGTGCTGGCCCTGCTGCAGGTGGGTGGTCACCCTGTCAAGGAGGAGCAGTCCCTCATCGACGCCGTGCGCGCAGTCAAAGGGGAGCACCATTTCGTCACCTACATGTCGCTGACCTGCCAGAACTGCCCGACGGTAGTGCAGGCCCTCAACGCGATGGCCGTTCTCAACCCCAATATTCATCACACCGCCGTTGAGGGTGGCACCTACACCGATGAGGTGGAGGCCAAAGGAATCGCCTCAGTGCCGGCCATCTACCTGGATAGCGAGGACTGGGGCTCCGGACGCATGGACATGGCCGACATCCTTGAGCGTCTCGACACCGACGCTGCCCAGGGAGCCAAGGAGGATCTGTCGCAGCGCGACCCCTACGACGTACTCGTGGTCGGGGCTGGTCCTGCTGGTGCCGCCGCCGCGGTGTACGCGGCTCGTAAAGGTATCCGCACCGCCATAGTCGGGTCTCGGATCGGCGGTCAGGTGCTCGATACCGAGGCCATCGACAACCTTATCTCGGTGCCCCACACCACCGGCCCGCGTCTGGCCGACGCCCTACGCAGCCACGTCAATGACTACGACATTGACGTCATTGAGCGTCAGACCGCCAGTGCTCTGGAAACCACCGACGGCATGGCCACCGTGCATCTAACCGATGGCAACCTGCGGGCGCGCTCGGTCATTCTGGCCACCGGTGCACGCTGGCGCAACCTTGGCGTGCCCGGCGAGGAGGAGTACCGCACTAAGGGCGTAACCAACTGCCCGCACTGCGACGGCCCGCTGTTCAAGGGTAAGAAGGTGGCCGTCGTCGGGGGCGGAAACTCCGGCATTGAGGCCGCTATCGACCTTGCCGGTGTCGTTGACCACGTCACCGTCGTGGAGTTCCTCGACGTCCTCAAGGCTGACGACGTCCTGTTGCGCACTTTAAGCTCGCTGCCGAATGTTGACGTCATCACTTCAGCCCGCACCACCCAGATCCTTGGCGACGGGTCCAAGGTGACCGGCCTGGAATACGAGGACCGCACCAGTGGTGAAGTGAAGAGCATCGAGCTAGCAGGTGTCTTCGTCCAAATCGGTCTGCTGCCCAACACCGAGTGGCTCGAAGGTACCCTAGAGCGCAGCATGCGGGGAGAAATCGTCATTGACGAGCGCGGCACCACTTCAATTCCCGGTGTCTTCGCCGCCGGTGACTGCACCACTCAGCCGTACAAGCAGATCATTATCTCCATGGGGGCTGGCGCCACCGCGGCTCTGGGGGCCTTCGACCACCTCATCCGTCAGAATCCAACGCAGAACTGAGGCCGTGTGAACCTTCGTGATCTGAGGTATTTCGTCACTCTGGCCGAAGAACACCACTTCGGCCGAGCAGCAGCATCATGCGGTGTCAGCCAGCCCACTCTCTCAACCCAAATCCACCGGCTCGAGAACGAGCTCGGCGTGGTACTGGCTGTGAGGGTGGGACGACGCATCGAGATCACCCCCGTGGGGGAGCGCATCGCCCAAGCTGCCCGGGACATGCTGGCGCTATCCGACGACATCCGGGCAATGGCGCGGGAGGAAGCCGACTGGATGACCCTTCAGCTGAGGGTCGGGGTATTTCCCACCTTAGGGCCGTTCGTGTTACCTCGGCTGATCGGCCGGTTTGACCAATACGGACCCGACGCGAATGTTCGTATCGTCGAGAAGCGCACGGCTTGGCTGCTAGAGGCGGTTCACGACGGACAGCTAGACGTCGCCGTAGTGGCAGCCCCCGTTGATGACGACTCTTTGGAGACTATCCCCGTCTTTCGGGAGGAGTTCTTGCTCGCGACGGGGGCTGACGACGAGTTGGCCCAGGAGGAAGGTCCAATCGATCCGCATGACGTTCCCACCGAAGGACTCATCCTCATGTCGGAGGGGCACTGCCTGAGGGACCAGGTGCTAGAGGTATGCAGCCATGCGTTGCCTCCCGACGCCTTAACAGCAGGATCCCTCGAGACGCTCCGCGAACTGGTCTCGGTGGGAGCTGGTCGAACCCTCATGCCCCGCAGCGCGGTCTCGGCACCATTTTATGCGGACCCACGCATCGTGGTGCGCGAATTCACCCACCCCAGGCCCCACCGCGACATCGTGGTGTGCGGCAGAGCGACAACGATGACCCGTCCGGCAGTGCAAGCCTTGGTCGCCATCCTGCGACAGCTGCCAGGTGACGTCATCGAACCGCTCGGCGTTGCCGGGGCATCGTTGTGCTCCCACGGGATGTGAAGTTATAGGTCATGCCGTGGCTGGCTACTCCGACACGCCCCAAGCAGCCTCACAACACCAGACCGGGAAGGTAGCTGGCAGCCTCCGGGTACTCCCGAATGATGTCCTCCACCTTGGCGCACAGCGCCTCGACCTGATCCTGGGCACCACCGGTGAGATCTAGCGGCGAGGAGACCAAGCCGCGTAGCTGCTCCTTGGTAAGCGGGATCCGCGGATCAGCAGCCAGACGGGCAAAAAGGTCGTTGTCGGTGCGGCCGGTCTCGCGCATGTCGAGGGCGACGCCCACCCCGTGCTCCTTGATGGCCTCGTGAGCGTCCTCCCGACCAACCCCAGCGCGCACGCACGCCATAAGGATTTTGGTGGTCGTCAGGAAGGGAAGGTAGCGCTCGAGCTCGGCCTCGATGACGGCCGGGAATGCCCCGAAATCGCCGAGGATCGTCAGGAAAGTCTCGAAGGCTCCGTCGATGGCGTAGAAGGAGTCTGGCAGCGCCACGCGACGCACCACCGAGCAGGAGACGTCACCCTCGTTCCACTGCACACCCGCCAAACCAGTAGCCATCGTCAGATAGCCACGCAGCACGACGAGGAAGCCGTTGACCCGCTCGCAGGAGCGGGCGTTCATCTTATGCGGCATCGCCGACGACCCCACCTGACCGGGCTTGAACCCCTCCGTGACGAGTTCGTTACCGGCCATAAGGCGAATTGACGTCGCCAGGTTGGACGGACCCGACAGCACCTGCACCAGGGTCGACATGACCTCGAAATCCAAGGATCTCGGGTAAATCTGACCGGTTGAGGTGAGCACCTGGTTGAATCCCAGGTGATCAGCAACGCGATGTTCGAGTTCGTCGAGCTTGGAGTCATCGCCGCCGAGCAGATCGAGCATGTCCTGGGCTGTTCCCATCGGACCCTTGATACCACGGGCCGGGTAGCGCTCAATAAGCTCGTTGACGTGATCCCATGCCACCAGCATCTCATCGATAGCGGTGGCGAACCGCTTGCCCAGGGTCGTCACCTGGGCGGCGACATTATGGGAACGTCCAGCAATAGCTTGATCGGAGTATAGAGCAGCTAACCGCGACAGCTGGTTGAGTGTAGCAACCATCCTGTCGCGTACCAGCCGTAGCGACTCCAACACCTGCATCTGCTCGATGTTCTCGGTCAGATCACGGCTCGTCATGCCCTTGTGGATGTGCTCATGACCAGCCAGAGCGTTGAACTCCTCGATCCTAGCCTTGACGTCGTGGCGGGTGACGGCCTCCCGCTCGGCGATCGAGTCGAGGTCGACATCGTCGATGACCGCCTGATAATCGGCCAAGACCTGTTCGGGATCGTCGCCGCCGAAGCTGACACCGAGGTCGGCCTGTGCTTCCATGACGGCTAGCCAGAGCCTGCGTTCGGCACGGATTTTGTTCTCCGGCGTCCAGATGGATCGCATGGCAGCGGAGGCATAACGGGTGGCAAGGATATTGGGTACGCTCATGATGACTCCCCGTCGGTCAGGTAGGTGGAATTCTCGGGATACGATGCGGCTTCGTCAGCCAACTCGTCAGCGGCCTGGAGCTCGGCTGCGTGGCGGGCAATGTCGGTGCGGTGAAAACCGCCACTGACCTCCAACTGGTCGATCCTGCGGTAGGCGTCGGCGCGGGCTCCGGCCAGGGTTTCGCCGTGACCGAGCACAACGAGAACGCGGCCACCACTAGTGACGAGGTCATCCCCTTCAATTCGGGTTCCGGCATGCAAAACGTCTTCGTCATCAACTGGGGCGACGACCTGACGCTCCTTCGCCGGGGAAACGGGATACCCCTCGCTGGCCATGACGACACCGACGGCTGCGCCATAGCGGAAACGGAGGCCGTCGACACCAGACAGTTCCCCACGGGCTGCGGCAGCCATAATCTGGGCCATGGGCGATTCCACCATACTCAGTAGGACCTCGGTCTCAGGATCGCCGAAGCGCACGTTGAACTCAACGACCTTTGGGCCAGCAGAGGTGAGCGCCAAACCCACGTAAAGCAGGCCAACGAATGGGGTCCCACGATCAGCCATGGCCCTCAGAGTCGGCGTGATGACCGTGGCCGATACCGTCTCAACGAGATCGTCCGGGGCCCACGGCAACGGGGTGTAAGCACCCATACCACCGGTATTTGGACCAACTCCCCCATCCCCGACCCGCTTAAAGTCCTGGGCCGGTTGCATCGGAAGGACATGGGTGCCGTCACAGATAGCAAAAAGACTGACCTCCGGGCCGTCAAGGTACTCCTCAATGACCACTCGGTGACCGGAGCCGAGACACCGTTCAGCATGGGCGAGAGCCTCGGTGCGATCGTTCGCGACGACGACTCCCTTCCCCCCGGCCAGACCATCGTCCTTGACCACATATGGTGCCCCGAACTCGTCGAGGGCAGCCGAGACGGAATCGACGTCGTCACAGGAACGGGAAGCTGCCGTCGGCACGCCAGCGGCGACCATCACCTCTTTAGCGAAGGCTTTCGACCCTTCCAGTCGGGCAGCCTCGGCACTTGGACCGAAGCAGTCGATTCCAGCATCGCGCAGAGCGTCAGCCACCCCGGCGACCAGGGGAGCTTCCGGGCCGACGACGACGAGATCAGCCTCCAGGTCACGCGCCAGGGAGACGACGGCGTCACAATCGCACGGATCCAGTGGGTGGTTCGTGGCGAAGGATGCCGTTCCCGGGTTACCGGGAGCAACGTGGACGGCGACAACATCAGGATCACGATGGCAAGCTAAGGCAAGGGCGTGCTCGCGGCCACCAGACCCGAGGACGAGAACAGTCATGCTGGACACGGCAACCACAGTAGAGGGTCGTTACGACAGGTCTATGCCCTCTACCCATCGGGCTTCCAGGCACGGACGGATGGACACCTCACCGTGCTCGCGACAAACCGTGAAGCGACTCGTTGCCATATTTCTTGACGTAGCGAGTTGATCACCAGAGATTCATCCCCACATGGCGCTTCGGGGCCGATCGTCCCCGTCAATGACCGAAAGCCGTGAACATGTCCTCGAAATCCTGGACGGGGCCGAGACCATCATCAGGGACGGGGCCAGACAACTTGCGTCCGTCAGTTTCGGAGTCGTCGCCCGCAGCCACCTCAGACCCTGAAACCCCATTCCAGCCAGCGAGCACTCGGACGAAGGTCCGAGCTGCCCGCTGAATTCGTCGGTCCAAGGCCGACGGGTTGCCCCAGTCCTCCGTGGCGGCAAACACCGACACCGGCGAGACGAGGGCATGGTGATAATGCAGCGAAGCCACGATGTCCCGGTCCATCACGAGACTATGACGGACCGTCCCGCCGGTGGCCCCAACGAGCACCGGCTTCCCCTCCAATGCCCCCACATCAAGGACCTCGAAGAGCAGATGGAACACTGCCGCGGCATGGGCGTTGAATACCGGCGAAACCGCTAGCAGGCCGTCGGCTCCAGCGATGGACTCCAGGGCCTCGGTAACACCCACCGAGCGCACGCCAGTGAATTCAGCGTTGAGCAGGTCGTGGCCCAAATCGCGCACCTCCATAACCTCAGCTTCGGCGTTGGGAAGATCCTGGGTGATCTGAGCGACCAGACAGTCGACCAACATTCGAGTGGACGAAGGCTGTCCCAGCCCGGCGCTGATAGCAACAATCTTCATATCAATTCCTGTCGGATGTTCCAGCGACCTCGTCACCGGGAGTAAAAGGTACCCGTCGCTGTGCTCACTGCAAGCCGCCACGAGGGAGTCATAGGTGGGGGCGTCGGGAGTATCGGCTGGACGACCCTCAGCAAACCCCTTGCGCAGCTCGGGAAGGATCTCACCCAGCAAGTCCATCTGCTTCACGATCATCTTCAGCGGCAATACCGCATGGTCGAAAAGGAATAGCCGACGCTGACAGTGACCGACGTGGTCCTTGAACGACAGCGTCTCCTCAATAACCTGCTGCGGCGAACCGACGGTCAACGGGGTGGCCGATGTGAACTCCTCCAGACCGGGCCCGTGGCCGTTGTCTAAGTAGCAATGGAACTCGTGCATGGCATCCTGGGAGTTCTTGCGTAGGAAGAACTGTCCGCCCAACCCGACGATGACATCCTTGGGGTGTCCGTGAGCGTAATGGGCGTGCCGAACGCGGAATCGCTCGATCACCTTCTGAACGTGGTCCATCGCCTAGAAGATGTTGTTACGGAAGAACCCGTCGCCGTAGTAGACGGCCTGCTCCAGGAACTCCGGGGAGCGGATCGAGCCATGCCACACAAATGGCGGGACGTCGTTGAGGGGACTCGGGATCGACGTGAATGACTACGGCGGAATGCGAAACCGCCCCTTCCAGTTGACGGCGCCCTCACACCACAACCGATGGAGTAGATCATAATTCTCCAAGGTGAGCTTGATGCCGCCGCGGATGCCACAGACGAACCAGGGGGCAGACCGGGGCGGTGTTTCCCCTCTCCAACATGAGGTCGTTGTGACATCTGTCCCAACGTCACGCCACCCACATCTGTTCCCGCCAACCAGGAGGAATTAGTCGATGAGGTCGTTAATGACGATCGACTCGTCACGTCCGGCTCCCACGCCGATCCCGGAAATCCGAGCACCCACTAACTCCTCTAAACGACGCACGTAAGCCTGACAGTTACGCGGCAGATCATCGAAAGAACGGGCTGTGGAAATGTCTTCACTCCAGCCATCCATGAACTCATAGACGGGCTTGGCATGGTGCAAATCAGACTGGGTGACAGGCATGACGCCGGTGCGCTCACCATCAATGTCATAGGCCACACAGACCGGGATCCTCTCCCAGCCTGACAGCACGTCGAGCTTGGTAAGGAAGAGGTCAGTCACCGAGTTGATCATGACCGCCTGCTGCACTACCAGCGCGTCAAACCAGCCACAGCGACGCGGACGCTTCGTCGTGACACCATATTCGCTGCCCTCACTGCGCAGCCGCTCACCATCATCGTCAAATAACTCAGTCGGGAATGGACCTTCTCCAACACGAGTGGTGTAAGCCTTGGCAATGCCAACGATGCGGTCGATGCGGGTCGGTCCGACACCTGAGCCAGTACACGCACCCGCAGCGATCGGGTTGGAGGAGGTGACATACGGGTAAGTGCCGAAGTCAACATCAAGATGATGGGCCTGGGCACCCTCAAAGAGCACGACCTTGCCCTCGTCAAGGCCCTTGTTGAGGACTCGAGCCACGTCGACGACGTAGGGACGGATGCGCTCGGCGTGGGCCAGCAGACCGTCGGCAACCTCGTCTGGATCGATGGCGCGACGGTTGTAGATCTTCACCAGGATCTGGTTCTTCTGGTCCAACGAGGCCTCGACCTTCTGACGCAAGATCGACTCGTCAAAGAGGTCCTGGACGCGAATGCCCATCCGATTGATCTTGTCCGAGTAGGTTGGCCCGATGCCACGACCCGTGGTGCCGATGCGGCGATTGCCGAGGAAGCGCTCGGTGACCTTGTCGAGGGTCTGATGGTAGGGGGTGATGAGGTGAGCGTTGGCGCTGATGAGCGGGTGCGGGATCCCGACGCCGCGACCTCGCAGAGTGTCGATTTCGTCAGCAAGTACGTCAAGGTTGAGCACGACTCCGTTGCCGAGCACGGCTGTGGAGTTCGGGTTGAGAACCCCGGAGGGAAGCAGGTGCATAAAGAACTTCTCGTCACCGACGACGACAGTGTGTCCAGCGTTATTGCCTCCCGAATACCGCACGCAGTAGTCAACGCGCTCGGACATTTGATCGGTGGCCTTGCCCTTGCCTTCGTCACCCCACTGGGTACCCATGACGACGATTCCAGGCATGTGTTCCTCCATTTCCTTGCACCCCTGTGCGGGTTGCCTCTGGTTGCACCGGCACGGGCCGCTACGCAACCAGCCACACTCTACGTGTCCGTAACGACATGAGGAACGCCAGCCCGGGCCAATCCGTTCTGCCCGAGCCTATTAGCAACGCCCCTCAGACAACGGTTGCGCCATCGTCCACCGCATCATCGACGTCGTCAGCCGGCAGGACCGAGATCTCCATGAGATTCAGGCTGGCTCCCTCCAGCGGAAGGCGAGACGCGAGCGGGCCGAAGTGTGGGTCGCTACGATGACCGTCGAAATTGATGCGCTTAAAGCCGGCATCCTCGGCCCAGGTGATCACCGACGACATTGCTGAGGCGACGGCTTCGTCACCCGCCGGGGTACCAGCCTGCACGGTTTCTGCCACCACAGTCGGGTTTTCGTCGACAAAAACGAAGGCCACCGCCGCAGGCTGACCATCGACGAGTGCCACACGAGTGGCTTCGGCGTCGAGGTCTTCCAGTTCCTGACGCAGTGCCTCATGGGCCGCCTCGCTGTCATCGACCGGGGACCACGATTCGTGCATCCAGACGTACATCTGCTCCCACAACGCTTCGAGCACGCCAGGAGCCAAAGCTGCGCCCGAGATGGCTCCACCCGGGCCAAGGCTAGCCTCCGTCAACACCTCAATCGCTCGTCCAAAATGGCGGCGAGACAACTCGAAGGGCGGGCACGACGCGTAGACCTCCGCACCCAAAGAAAGGATGAAGCTCTCAGCGTCAGAACCAGCAATAGCCTTGGTTGCCAATGGACGGTCCACCCTCTGCTGAATCTGACGCACCAACCTGGTACCGATCCGGCGGCCTCGAGAGTCGGGATGGACCTCAACGTCGATGAATCGACGAGTGCGGTGGACGACCGCCAACCACGAAACTGCATATCCGACGATTCGGTTCTCGTATAGAGCAACCCTAGCGACAACATCCGGACGGTCGATGCGATCAATTAGGGAGCCAGGTTCTCCGAAAGTGATGACCTTAACGTCCTCTGGCCGCATATCGCGGAAAACAACGTGCTCGCTCATGTCGCGCTCCTGGGTCTGGCGACGCCTTCAACGTCGCTGTGTCTCCATTCTTCCGCCTTTTGCCCCCGCGCGTCACCCAAGCCAGTTTTCCGGTGTCGCTATCATGACGTCCATGCCATGATTGACGGCATGTCAGATACGAACGGCGCCGTCCACTTAGCCGATAATCTCAATCCGGCGGCTCAGCGGATGTTCGAGTGGATCCTTTCCTCAAATCTTGTCCCCGGGGACCCCATCCCAATCGAACAGGACCTCGCGACCCAGTTCGGGATGGCCCGTGGCACCGTTCGTGAGGCAGTGCGTGAATTGCGCGCTCTGGGCATCCTCGAGGTGCGTCGTGGTCTAGGGACGTATCTGTCAACGGCATCTGCGTCAACAATCCGGCCCAGTCTCGTCTACCGGAGCGTCAAGCAGGTCGCCAGCGATGAGAGCGGAGCCCGAGACTACACTGGGCTGCGAGAGATGGTGGAAGTGCGGGCCCTCATGGAATGCTCGCTGGCCGCCGAGGTTACCGGCACCATCAGCACCGAGACCGGTCGCGCCCTACACGCCCTGGCAGCCCGGATGGACGACCCTAAAGAGTCGGCCGTCGCGGACCGTCAGTTTCACCGACTGCTGTACGCGGACATGGCCAATCAACTCGCCCGCGAGCTCATTGACGTCTTTTGGGACTCCCTCAACCTTGCTGGGCTGATGCTTCCTCCCACCAATACCATGCCGGCCACTCGTCAGGTCCATGACCTCATCGCCGACTGCGTCATAGGCCATGACCCACAGGCCAGCCGCGAGGCCATGTGGCACCACTTCGCCGCTATTCGGGAGAGGCTAGGAGGGGTGCCCCGCAGCTCCTGATAGATGCGCGCCACGCAACCTTGAAATAGTCAGCCTGATTTGGCTAGCTGTTGGACGCACTGGTGGGAAATACCGAGTAGTTTCCCGGCTTCAGTCTGAGAAGAGCAGATAACAAACATCTGCCCACAAGGGTAATGTGACGAATCGAATCACCTCAGAGCATCACAGAACCACCTGGTGATCGAGGTCGGATGGGTAATCGCGGTTCCCACGACGACGGCGTGGGCCCCCAAGTCCATCGCACGGCGAGCTTGGTCCGGGGCGTGGATGCGCCCCTCAGCGATGACGGGACGCCCACCATCAAGCCTGTTGACAAGAGTCTCAATAACCTCATAATCGGGACCGTCGGTCTTCGGGCGCTCCCCGGTATAGCCACACAGTGTCGTCCCGATGAGATCAGCCCCTGCTTCAGCGGCGAACAAACCGTCGTCAACCGAGCCGCAGTCGGCCATGACGACGACGTCGTACTCCTCCTTGAGGCCCCTAATCGTTTCAGCCAGCGTCAGCCCGTCGACGCGGTCACGTCGGGTGCCATCGAGGGCGACGATGTCAGCCCCAGCAGCTGCCACGCAACGTGCATGTCGCAGAGTTGGGGTGATGTAGATGCCCTCGTTGCCCTCCTTCCAGATACCGACCACCGGAACGCTCACTCGCCCCCTGACAGCGGAAACATCGGAGAGTCCCTGAGCGCGCACCGCCACCGCTCCCCCGACCTCGACCGCGGCCGCCATCTGGGCCATCGTCTCAGGGTGGCGCAGCGGTTCTCCTGGGTAAGCCTGGCAGGAAACCACAAGTCCTCCCGCCATGGATGCGATGAGCCTGTCGGTGAATCCGCTCATGCTTAAGTCCTCCTCAGATCGGTGTTTGTCATTCACGCGAGCTGGCCGACGCGACGAAGCACCTCGGCGACTCTCTCTACGTTGTCATCTGTGAGGGTTGGCAGAGGCACGCTCATGGTGTTGGTTGCGATGATGCCCAGGAGCTGCATGGCCGTCTTGAAAGCGCCCACACCGGCGGCCGGGCCGACGACACCCTGCGGGGCGAAGACGATCTCGAACAGCTCGGTGGCCTTGTCCTGCTCGATACGAACGGTCTCCCAATCCCCCTCACGGTAGGCCTTGTACATGGCGACGTAGTTGGTCGCGTCAACGTTAGCCAGACCAGGCACGACACCGTCGGCGCCCGACATGAAAGCCCCGTCGACGACAACCTCGTGACCGGTGAACAGGGATAGCGGAGAGCCGGCAGCACGGTTAGCCAAGGCGAGACGGCGGAAGGAGACGTCATCGGCCGAGGAATCTTTGCAGCCCACAATGACCCCCTCGCGTCCCAACCTGATCATAAGCTCGACGGGGACTTTGACGTGCACGCACACCGGGATGTCGTAGACGAACAGTGGTAGGTCAGTGGCCTCGTGCAGGGCGCGGAAGTGGTTTTCGACTTCGGTAGGTCCGGTAATGGCGTAAAACGGCGCGGTGGCGACGACGGCGTCGACGCCAGCGTCCTCGGCCTGGCGGATGTGGCGAATGACGCGCAGGGTCTCGGTGTCGATGACGCCAGCCAGCAGCGGCACCCGTCCGTTAATGATCCGCTTGGCCTCGGCCAGGACGCGTCCGCGCATCTCGTCGTCAAAAAAAGCGACCTCTGAGGTGGACCCGAGGACGAACAGTCCGTCCACGCCTTGGCCGAGCAGGCGGTTTATAAGCTTCTCATAGGACGGGACGTCAAGGTCGCCATTGGTCGTCAGTGGGGTGACGACAGGGGGAATGACGCCGTGGAACTTCGTGGTCATGGTGTCGTCCTTCGTGTTGTTTGTGGATGTCGTGTCGTTGATGGATGTCATGCCGCCACCATGACGTCATGGATGGAAGCGATCATGGCCAGCCGCCGCTCGACGGTGGCGTTGGAAGGAGTCTGGATCTTGATTCCTTGGTAGGCCTGCAAGCCTCGGGCGGCGTCCAGGAAGGAGCCGATGAGGTCTGAGGTCAGGAGGCTGGTAGGTTCGTCGTCTCGCAACGGGAGGTGAGCGTCTCCCCAGACCGGGCCGTACTGAGTGGCGTCCGGACCAGCGCCCGAGACCATCACCCCGCCAAGCAGACCGGCAGCGGCCAGCCGAGCAACTTGGCGTGCGGGCAGCTCGGGGTCATGGGATTCAACGACACTGCGGCCCCAGTTGATTGTCAGGGACACCCCCGTGCCGGCCACCGCGGTAATCTCGTCGTCTAGACTGAGGAACTCCTTCTCACCCGGTCCGACGCTGCCAGCCGAGTCGCAGTGTTCAACGACGATGGCAAGTCCAGCGTCCTCGAACAGGCCGGAGAGCTCGGCCAGCGAGGAGGCGAATGCCTTCACGTCGGCCTTACGACTGGGAGCGGAATGGACCTCGACCCATCTGACGACAGGGTGTCCGACCACCTCGTGCAAGGCTCGCACATCGTCAACCAGGGCGGTGAACCATTCGAGTGCTCGTTGACGCCCTGGCCCATCGGCGGACGCCAGGCCGAAGTCCGGATCACCGGCCAGCCGCCCCATGGTTCCCGGAATGGCCGTCACGACGCAGTGGGCGAACCGGTCGCGCAGTT
>ERZ1023183.22-NODE-22-length-70553-cov-10.708105_pt1 | contig 70553 bp, 57 predicted proteins | sample MGYA00521095_ERZ1023183 | MGnify/ENA primary metagenome ERZ1023183 (study PRJEB32759, sample SAMN07749889) | skin metagenome | biome: transportation; feature: city; material: polyester macromolecule | host: Homo sapiens | place: Hong Kong:TW line | collected... | reverse complement strand
CGTCGAGGCGGTTGAGTACCTCCGCGATCTCTGGCAGATCGTTGCGATGAACGCTGACGACGCCATGCTCAAAGACCCATACCGAGACTCGGGAGACGATGAGACCGCTATTAGGGTCACCAGTCTCACCGATCGCCGCGGTATAGGTCGTGAGGAAGAGGTGGTCCGGGTATCGCATAACCTTCGGGCGCTCGCCGGGAGCCTCGGCGTCCTCAACGGTGTGGAACTCCAGGTGAAGTTCATCAGCCAAGGTGTCGATGTCCTCGTAGTCAGGTGCAGTGAGGTCATACCAGCTCAAGGTCTGGTCGTTCGACAATTCCTCGCTGAGAGTTTCTAAAGGGACCGACTCGGCGACAAGCTTGCCGTGCTGCCATACCTGGGAAGAAAGCCGAGACAGGCTCATCGGACCTCCTCATCGGCATATTCCATGACACCGGTACCTGTGGCATCCGAGCTCATGATCACAATCTCTGACGGGTGAAGGGCCGTTTCAATACGACGACGGTGACGCGGTTCCATCTCCGGCAGGTCGTCAAGTTCAAAAAAGCCCGTGCGGGTGGACTCATCGTCACCAACTCGAGGCTCACCGCTCACCCACCGGCACAGGAAATCATGGTCAAGGAACTGGCAGCGATCCCCATTTGGATAGGTGATGGGAGCAGCGACGTTAAGCCGGACCAGTCGCACAATCTCTGCCACTATCCCAGTCTCTTCGTAGATCTCACGAAGGATGGCCTCATCGGGCCTCTCCCCCGGCTCTATGATTCCGCAGACCGGCGTCCATTGCCCGTCATCGGCCCGCTGCACCAACAGCACCTGAGGCCCCCGAGGGCCATCACGCACCACGACAGCACTACTGCCGGCCAACCATAATGGCGCATGACCAATATGACGTCTCAGGTCCAGGATGAACTGTGGTGTCGCCATGACGGTCAGGCTAGCGGCCTCATGCATCGTCCCCGGTTACCCCCCCTAATTTACGGCAAAGCTGGTCAGCAAGTCCTCCACTGCCACCCATGCAACCAGATTCTCCCGGACTCCCACACCAACCTCGCTACGGGGCCAGCGAGAGGTGGGAAGAGGTGGACAAATGACCGTGCGGCATCCGCTGACCCCTTAGACTCACCGTGAGAGCATCCCGTCCCCAAGAGCCGATCGGAGGAACCGTGGATAGGACTATCAAGCGGGTACTCATCGCGAACCGTGGCGAGATCGCGGTACGCGTCATCCGTGCCGCCAAGGACGCCGGCATCACGAGCGTGGCCGTCTACGCGGACTCTGACTCCGAGGGGTTGTTCGTCAAACTCGCCGATGAGGCCTTCGCTCTCAACGGCGTCACCCCCGCCCAGACTTACCTCGACGTCGACAAAATCCTCGACGTCGCGCGCCGCGCTGACGTTGACGCTATCCATCCTGGCTACGGGTTCCTCTCCGAAAACGCCGACTTCGCCCAGGCCGTCCTTGACGCCGGGTTCCTATGGATCGGCCCGCCGCCGCATGCCATCCGCGTCCTGGGCGACAAGGTGCAGGCCCGTCACATCGCCCAGAGAGTTGGCGCACCCCTCGTCCCGGGCACCGCTGATCCGGTCGATGGGCCCGACGAGGTCGTCGAATTCGCGAAGGAGCACGGCCTGCCACTCGCCATTAAGGCAGCCTTCGGCGGCGGGGGACGCGGGCTCAAAGTGGCCCACTCGATGGACGAAGTAGCACCCCTGTATGAATCGGCGGTCCGTGAAGCCGTCACCGCGTTTGGACGTGGGGAATGCTTCGTCGAACGTTACTTAGACAAGCCGCGTCACGTCGAGACCCAGTGCATCGCCGACCAGTACGGCACGGTGCAAATCATTTCGACCCGTGACTGTTCCCTGCAGCGTCGTCACCAGAAGCTCGTTGAAGAGGCCCCCGCGCCTTTCCTCAGCCATGAGCAGTCGACCCGTCTCTACGAGTCTTCCCGAGCCATCCTCAAAGAAGCCGGGTATGTCGGCGCCGCAACCTGCGAGTTCCTCGTGGGTCTGGACGGAACGATCAGCTTCCTGGAAGTTAATACCCGGCTGCAAGTAGAGCATCCTGTGTCTGAAGAAGTTGCTGGAGTCGACCTGGTGCAAATGATGTTCCATGTCGCCCAGGGCGGACACCTGGAGCCCGAGGACCCGCAGCTGCGCGGTCACTCTTTCGAATTCCGCATCAATGCTGAGGATCCCGGGATGGGCTTCATGCCAGCTCCCGGAACTCTGACCTCCTGGCAGCCGCCGTACGGCCCTGGCGTGCGCATGGACGAGGGCTACCACTCAGGCATGACCGTGCCCGGAGCCTTCGACTCCCTCATCGGCAAGCTCATCATCACTGGTGATAGCCGCGAGCAAGCCCTGGCTCGGGCTGTCCGTGCCCTTGACGAAACCGTCATCGACGGCATGCCGACAGTCATTCCTTTCCACCAGGCGGTGGTTCGCGACCCAGCTTTCACTGCCGCCGACGGCCACTTCGGCGTCTTTACCGACTGGATCGAAACCGAGTTCAACAACAAGATCGAGCCATATAACGGATCCCTGGGCGAGTCTGCCGAATCCGAACCTCCTCGTGAGGTCGTCGTCGAGGTCAACGGTAAGCGGGTTGAGGTGCGTATCCCCGCATCTTTGCATGGCGCTCGTCAGGTCCCCAGCACCAAGTCGCGCCGCCCCACCCGTCGCAATCGTGCCGGGCGTCGCGCCGCGGCGACCGGCAATTCAGTGGACTGCCCGATGCAGGGAACGATCGTCAAGGTCGATGTCGTGGAAGGAGAAGAGGTCAACGAAGGCGACCAGATTGTTGTCATGGAGGCTATGAAGATGGAGCAGCCCATCGCCGCCCACCGCGCGGGCATTGTTCGCAACCTCAACGCCACGGTCGGCTCGCCGGTCTCTTCGGGCGAAGTCATCTGTGAGATTGTTGATGAGTGAGGTTCAGAACATGGTCTTTCTTGTGAGTGTCGCTTCGAGACGGCATCCTGGTGATTATGTCCGGTGACCTCCTGCTGTTCGTTCTCTTCTTTGTGGGGCTTGTGGCGACGACAGCATCACTTATGCGTGCCCAGCGTCAGTCTCGTGAGATGCAGGCTGAGCGCACGAAAGCTATCGAGGCCAAGGTCTCCCAGATGCGGCAGGAAACGGAAGAAGACGTCACCACCTTCGGGGAGGCCTTGCGAGACCTCGACATGGAAATGATTGGCAAGGACATTTCAGCTGACGGCCGCAAAGACTGGAATATGGCCCTTGATTGCTATGACCGCGCCAAGACATTGATGGCCCAGGACAAGGGCACTCGCTCTATCCCGCTCGTGACGGAAACCCTCGAGGAGGGTCGTCACGCCATCGCCTGCGTGCAGGCTCGCGCTCACGGTGAGCCAATCCCCGAGGTACGTCCACCGTGTTTCTTTGATCCGGCCCACGGCCCGTCGACAACGGACGTTATGTACTCCCCCGATGGCGGGGTCGCGCGCAAGGTTCCCGCATGTGCCGCCGATGCCCAGCTCATTCAACAGGGTCGTTCCCCGTGGATCCGTACCGTTGATGTCAACGGCGCCCAGCTGCCTTACTGGCAGGCCGGCCCCGACTATGCCCCGTGGGTACAGGGGTACTACCGACGTTACGAATCTGACCCCGTCATCAGCGGCCTGGCCGTTGGCGGTCTCGGCCTAGTCGGGCTGGGCTTGTTCTCTGCCCTCTTCGACGATTTCTGATCTACGCGACCCCCTCGGGGGCCGTGAGTTCACGCGACGAAGGTTTGCAATCGACGTGCCGCCTCCGAGACTGACCCCGATAGGGATGGGTAGACAGTGAAGTCGTGTTGGAAAGCGTCAACGGGTATGCGTTCAGCCACTGCTACCGAAATGGGATGGATGAGCTCGCTGGCCCGCGGTGAAACGACCACTCCGCCGATGATATTGCCGGTCTCTGGACGGCAAAAGAGCTTGACGAAGCCGTCGTGAAGTCCCTGCATTTTGGCACGCGGGTTAGTCGACAGGTCCAGCCGAGTGGACCTTGCCTGCACCCTTCCGGAATCGACGTCAGTTTGCGTCACACCAACCGTGGCGATCTCGGGAGAAGTAAAGACATTGGAACACACCAAGGACAAATCCAGCGGTTGGAGTGCCTGACCTAGAGCATGCCACACCGCGATGCGTCCCTGCATAGCTGCCACAGACGCCAGGGCGAACACGCCGGTGCAGTCACCGGCAGCATAGATACCTGGAACGTTCGTGCGCGAGACCTTGTCGACGGCGATGTGGCCCCGCGGACCGACGGCCACACCGACTTCCTCCAAACCGAGATCGGCGCTGTTGGGGGTCGACCCGACGGCCACGAGGACGTGCGATCCATGCACGGTCCGGCCATCCTCCAGCCCGACGAGGACGCCGTCCCCGTCGCGAATCGCCGACACTGCGCGGGAACGCGACAAAACCTCCATCCCGCGAGACTCAAAGACCTGTTGCAAAACCCGGGCCGCATCGGGATCTTCGCCCGGAAGAACCTGGTCGCGTGAGGACACCAGCGTCACCCGGCATCCCAACGAATCGTAGGCTGAGGCGAACTCAGCACCGGTGACGCCCGACCCCACCACGATGAGGTGTTCAGGGGCCTCCCTCATTGAGTACACCTGCTTCCAGGTGAGGATGCGCTCCCCGTCGCAGCGGGCCGTGGGGAGCTCGCGCGGGGTAGTTCCGGTAGCCAACAGCACGATGTCGGCGTCGATGGTCTCATCGTCATTGATAACCACCCGATGCAGGTGACCAGGAGCACCCGTCGTCAGCCGTGCGCGCCCGCTGATTAACCGCACCCCCGCTTGCTCTAGCCCCCGGCCAATGTCGTCAGACTGGGCTTGGGCGAGCCGGCTCACCCGAGAGTTGACGGCATTAAGGTCAACCTCGAACGTCTCGGTGTGACGCAACCCAAGTTCAGCGGCGCGACGCAGCGTCGATGTGACCTCCGCGGTGGCGATGAGGGTTTTCGACGGAACGCAGTCAGTGAGGACGGCGGCTCCTCCAACACCGGTTTCCTCAACGACAGTGACATCAACACCTCCAGCTGCTGCAACGCTGGCAGCTTCATATCCTCCGGGCCCTGCCCCAATGATCACCATGGACGTCATGGCGGCATTCTTTCAGTCGCGACGGCTCATCTGTCGACATCGAGAGAAATTGCCCACATGAGGAAACCCTCGATTCGTCACACGTATCGACGCTGAGATCCCAGACGGCTATCCGAGATGATGAAAACCACAGCACATGGCCGGAGGTTTGCGCTCCTCGAAGCGACGAAAACCTCTAGGGTTAGCCCCATGACGTCACCGGAGTTCACCGATCCTCAGGCCATCGCATGCGATGCTGCCGATGCCATCCGTTTCCGCCTGTCCCTCACCAGCGTCGACATGGGCCTCGTCCTCGGTTCGGGATGGTCTGCTGGAGTTGATCGCCTAGGCGAAACGCTTGGGAGGATCCCATTGGGTGCGCTGCCCGGATTCTCCGCACCTGTTGTTGCCGGGCACGGCGGCGACCTCGTGGCCGTGGCCCTGCCCACCGGGAAAACCGCCGTTGTGCTCACTGGCCGCACTCACTTTTATGAGGGCCGCGGGGTCGAGCCTGTAGTCCACGGAGTGCGGGCTGTCGCGGCACTCGGCGCCAGCACGATGATCCTCACGAACGGCTGCGGCGGACTAGACCCGTCGTGGGGCCCTGGAACCGTCGTCGCCATTCGTGACCACATCAACCTCACCGGTACCACCCCACTGCGCGGTGCCACTTTCATTGATATGTCAACGGCGTGGACTCCGAGCCTACTGAAAGTCGTCGAGAAGGTTGCCCCAGGCACCCCCACCGGTGTCTACGCTCAGTTCCGCGGCCCCCAGTACGAGACCCCGGCCGAAGTTCGCATGGCCCGCACCATCGGAGCCGACCTCGTCGGAATGTCGACCGCCCTCGAAGCCATTGCCGTCCGCGAAGCCGGTCTCAACCTGCTCGGCCTATCTCTGGTCACCAATCATGCGGCCGGGGTCACTGATGCCCCGCTCGACCACGCCGAGGTCATCGCTGCCGGCAAGGAGGCCGCTCCTCGGCTAGCCGGCCTTCTCGCCGATATCACGGCTGCCATCTGATCCACTCCACACCCCATCGAGGAACCATGACCACCACCCGCTCTGAAGGGCCTCACCCCGAACTCGTCGCAGAAGTTCAATCCTGGCTCGACCAGGATCCCGACGAGGCCACTCGCGCCGAACTGTCGGATCTGCTCGCCCGCGCCCAGTCTGGTGACGATGAAGCCATCGCAGCCGTGGAGTCGGCCTTTGCCGGACCATTGACATTCGGCACCGCTGGCCTGCGTGCTGCGCTAGGCCCCGGCCCGTCGTGTATGAACCGGGTCGTCGTCCAGCGTGCCGCTGCCGGTTTTGCCGCCTGGTTGCACGCCCATGGCAACACTGGCGGATCAGTTGTTATCGGTTTTGATGCCCGACACAACTCTGACGTCTTCGCCCGCGATACCGCCGAGATCATGGCTGGGGCAGGCTTCCACGCCCTGCTGGCCGACTCCCCGATCCCGACCCCGGTGACGGCATTCGCTATCAAGCATTATGGGGCGGTCGCCGGTGTCATGGTGACGGCCTCCCACAACCCGCCCGCTGATAACGGATACAAGGTTTATTTGGGGGATGGTTCTCAGATCGTCCCGCCCACCGACACCGAGATCGCCCACGAAATCGAGGTCGTGTCCGAGGAGCCAGTGAGCGCCATTACTCGCGGCGACGACATCGAGCTCATCGGCGATGAGCTCATTGATGCCTACGTCTCTCGGGCCGCCGAGCTCACCAAGGCTAATCCCGGCGTCACCTGGGTCTATACCGCCATGCACGGAGTGGGGACGCGGGTCGTACGTCGTCTCGTTGAGAAGGCTGGCTTGCCCGAGTTTATCGGGGTGACCGAGCAGCTCGATCCGGACCCGGATTTCCCGACCGTAGTCTTCCCGAACCCCGAGGAACCCGGAGCTATTGACCTTGCCATCAAGCTGGCCCGCGACCACGATGCCGACGTCGTCATCGCCTCTGACCCTGACGCCGACCGCTGCGCCGTAGCGACCGTCATCGACGGGGACTGGCGGATGCTTACCGGCGATGAGCTGGGCATTCTTCTTGGTGATGACGCCTTGCGTCGTGGTCTCGATGGGGTGTACGCCAATTCAGTGGTTTCGTCGACGTGCCTCAACCGGATGGCTAAGGCTGCAGGGCGCGAGCACCGCATGACTTTGACCGGGTTCAAGTGGATTGGCCGTGTGCCTGGGCTCGTCTTTGGTTATGAGGAGGCCATCGGCTACTGCTGTGATCCCTCCTACGTGCCAGATAAGGACGGCATCACCGCTCTGGCCACAATCATGCGCCTGGTTGGGGAGCTCAAGGCATCCGGCACAACCATCGCGGAACGACTCGACGAGATCTGGGCCGCCCACGGCTTGCACCGCACTAGTCAGTTGGCGGTGCGCGTCACCGACATATCGATTATCTCCGACTCCATGGACCGCCTACGCAACCGGCCCCCCACGACTCTGCTAGATCGTCCCGTGGACGTTTGCGACCTCAACGACCCCAGCAATGGATCCAAGCTACCACAGCAGAACGCTATCGAGTTGACGGGACCTCGCATTCACGTCGTCGCCCGCCCGTCTGGCACCGAGCCTAAGCTCAAGTGCTACCTCGAGGTACGCGCTACCGCGGCGGAGTCGTCGGCAGATCTGACGGCCACCAAGGCTCGTCTTGACGCAGACATGGCTATCCTGCGTGAGGAGATGGCTCAGGCTCTCGGAATCTGAGCGTTCCTTTGACCCTGGCTCGCTCTGGAGGTTGATCTGCTCGTCCTCTTCGGAAGGGCACGTCGAACCCCAGACACCGCGAACGATGTTGACGTCGCATACTCATTCCGTCACGGAGCAAAGCCGACGAACTCGCCTCGGAATCTGCAACCGTTGACCCGATAAGCCCGCATGATCTGTCCGAGGCGCTCAAACTAAGTGTTGGGCTATGCAATATCCTCGTTCATGAGTACATCAACGGCGACCTGGATATCCTCGCGGCCGCAATTCCGCAGGCCCAGCAGTACACGGAATACGTCCGCCCAGTAGCATGGTGGTTGCAAACCCGGCGGCAGCCGTCGCACGTCTTGGATTTCCGGATGGCCAATGTAGTGACAAGCAATCGCAGGCGAGTTTATCAATAGGGGCAATTCTCGCCCTTGCCTCTATAATGCTGCCATGAGACACGCCCGGCTCATGGCCGTAATGACTTTGCTACTGTCTTATTTCCTCACCCTAGCCCCTGCCGGATTGGCTCATGCTGACGAGGGCACTAACGGCGAGCGCATCACACGCTACGACGCCAACGCTACGTTCAGCCGCAATGGCACCGCCCACGTTGTTCTCAACCTCACCTACGACTTCGCCACTCACCAAAAGCACGGACCATATCTCACCTTCGTTGCCGAGCAGAGCCTCACCGACGACCCCGACCACACTCGTCACGTCAGCTACCAGGACTTCCACGTTTCAAGTCCGTCGGGAGCTGATCCCACCATGGATCTTCAGAATGGCAGCGTGGTTCAGCTTCGTATCGGGTCGGAAGATCACACCTACACTGGCGAGCAGAAGTACCGGATCACCTACACCGTCCACGGTCTCATCGCGCGCGACAACAAGACATCCCATCTCGACGAAATCGACTGGCACATCTTCGACAACCTGAACGTTCCCGTCGATACCTCCACAGTCACCGTGACGGCACCAAACCCCATATCCCGTATCCATTGTGACGTCAATAACGAGAAACGCTGCGATTCCTCTGGGGAGGGAAGCACCACCGCTACCTTCTCTACCACCAGTGTTGCCGCCAACAGCACCTGGCGGATCGTCGCCGGTGTTCCGGTAGGGACCTTCACCTCTGCCGCCGCCGCAAAGCTGACCAAGGTAGAGACGCACCCGACCTACGGACCATGGATCCAGTATGGACTCCTCACAGCATGCGTGATCACCATCGGCATAGCCGTACGGACCGGGTGGAGCCGAGACTTCGAATTCGTTGGCGAGGAGCCCGGCTACATCCCACCACCAGACCTCCAACGGGTGCGTCGTCGCTGGCACAAGCCCAAGAGCCCCGTCGTAGTCCAGCCCCCTACGGGGATTGAGCCAGCACAAGCAGGTGCCTTGCTCAAGGGGAAAGCCGACATCGAGTGCGTCACAGCCGGTTTACTCGACCTCGTGGTGCGTCGTCATCTGTCCATCACCCCGGAGGAGCCTTCCGGTCTGTTCCGCAAGAAACCAGTGTGGCGGTTGACCCGTCGCAAAGGGGACGATCGCTTGGTTAGATGGGAGAGTCGTCTTCTCAGTTCCCTGCTCGGCATAGAGGACACCGTGACCACCGAGGAGCTGCGGTATGAGAGAGACAACCAAGCATTACCCCATGCCAAGCACGAGATCGACGAACTCAACGATCAGATGGGACTTTTCGCCTCCTCGCATGGGAAGACGCAGTGGATATACCTCCTCGCGTTCCTGGTGGCCTCCTCACCGGGGCATCACTCATACTGCCTGATTTCTTGAACGTGGGACCCAACCGCGTGGTCCTGACGACCGCACCCATTTTCTTCGTTGCCAGCATCGCTCTGGCCATCCTGACGCGGTGGGCCCGCCCCGCTCGCAGCGCGTTCGGTACCGCCATGTGCGACCAGGTGCGCGGGTTCCGGGACTACCTGTCGACCATCGAGGCCAACCAACTCAAGGTTGAGGAGAATTTCGATATTTTCTCAGCATACTTACCCTGGGCTGCGGCATTCGGAATCACCGACAAATGGGTCTCGACATTTGCCAGTCTCGAGAAGTCCGGACAATGGACTCCGGGGCCATTGTGGATTCCCCTCACAGCGGACGGATTGTCTCATGACTTCACCTCAACCTTCAGCACCATGAGCCATTCCATGTCCTCGTCGATGTCGTCAGCAGCGTCACCGTCGTGGGGCGACACATCTAGCTCCGATTCCGGGTTCTCGTCCAGCTCCAGCGACAGCGGCTTCGGCGGCGGAGGTGGCGGCTCCTGGTAAGGCAAGTCGTATCGGCCAGAGGGCTGCACACCACACCGTAGCCGTCATACGCCCCGGGTCCCCGAACGTCCAGTTAGCTTACGAAATGCCCCCTGATGGTCAGGGTGCCAGCACGGCAGCTGACCACCCAAGGTTCGCTCTGTTTCCGATCAGCTACCGAAAATCATTACGCGTACACCGAATCGGCCGAAGTCCCGATCAAACGTCACCACTGTCGCGTCGAATTCCAAAGCCAGCGCAGCCAAGTGGGCATCGTTGGTGAGATTTCCAGCCGTGCCCGATTCCGCGAGCAGACCCGCAAGGAGCGAGCCGTGGCAAGGAGAGGGTTACAACACGAGGATAGGACAACCACGCGTTAACCACAGAAATCGCCTGCTCAGCCTCGAGCGGATTCGCGAAGATACGCGGATGCGTGCTGATGCGGACAAATCCCAGTAACGACGCCCACGGCATACCGATAACCCGGGTACTACCTCGCAACCCTTCCAAGAGCCAGACACGGCTAGCCTTGTGATACTGAGCGTCGGTATTGACGGCATATACCAGCACGTTGATATCAAGCAGCAGCCTCTCAACGCCCCTGAGGATGTGTCCTTGTCAGTGATGACATGGACGCACGAATTTCTGTACCTCTTGGTTTGCCTGGCCGGTGGCTTGAACATGCTTTTTCTTACCTGTCGGGGTCATCGGCAACTCGTCGACGAAGCAGTAGGCACGCGGTCTCTTGAACCGAGCCAGGTCTTCGCTGGCCAAGCAGTAAGCGTCAAGGTCGTCGGCAGTAACGTCCGTGCCGGCCTCGGGAACCACGTACGCGGCAACCTGCTGACCCCATTCCGGATCCGCCAGGCCGACGACAAGGGACTCCGCGACGCCAGGGTGGGACTCCAGGACCGACTCCACTTGGGCTGGGAAAACATTTTCCCCACCGCTGATAATCATCTCATCCTTGCGTCCGACAATGGTGACGAACTCGTGCTCGTCCCAGGTGGCGAGATCACCCGGGTAAAACCATCCACTGTGGAACTTCGGATCCTTCGACCCGTTCTCGCCCGAATACGACATCCCACACTTGGGGCTGCGCATGGCAACCTCACCGATCTCAACACCGTCCCTCGCGGCCATCTCGTCAGGCTCGGCAACCCGGTCATCGAAGACCCTCACAACCCGGACGTCGTCATCAGTGCTGGCACGTCCTGCTGTTCCAGCCATGCCTGGAAGGTCAAATGGACGTAAGAACGTGTTCCAGAAAGTCTCTGTCGTGCCGTAACCATTGGAAATATTCGGGGTCAGGACATCCATGTAACGTTGAGCTGAGCGAGCATCTATATGGGGCACCCATCGTGACGATCCCACGCAAGTTCGACAAGTCCCGTGGGTTCTTCTCTTGAGCGCGGGCCAGCCTCTCCAGCACAGTCGGAGCGCCGATGAGGAAGGTGATGTTGTACTCACCCACCCAGTTGAGCACCGTTTCCGGGTCGAATTCACGCATCGGAACGACGGATCCTCCGACGTAGAACGTCGGATTTAGGCCTCCAGAGTGAAGCCCGCCGCGATGGAACCAAGGAGTCATGTTGAGGGTGCGGTCCCAAGGGGTGAGCGGAAAATGCATGATGACGTCGTGGGCGCTCATGAGCTCGACAAAGGACGGAAGCGGAACGCCCTTGGGCAGGCCGGTGGTGCCCGAGGTGTATAGACGGATGACCTCGTCATAGGTGCTAAGACCTGAGGGGCGTTCCGGTGCCTTGCCGGAAACCTCAGCCATAGCAACATCAAAGTCGACAGCGCCCACAGGCAGGTCAGGAGAAGTACCCGCCGGAGCGACCTGGATGAGGAAAGGAGCCGGAACCTCCGCCTCGGAATCGACCTCTTCGATGGCAGGTAGTACCCGTGACATCACCTCGGCGTCATAGACGAGCACCTTAGGACGGGCGTCACGCAGGGCGTGGACGAGTTCCCCGGCGGCCAGACGGCAATTAAGAACCGTTCCGATAGCTCCCAGACGGTGTGCAGCGAGGTAACAGATAGCAAACTGCGGAGTGTTGAACAATTCGAAGGCAAACGTATCTCCCGGGCCAACCCCGTGCTCGGCAAGCACGACTGCGAAGCGCTCCACGTCGGCACCAAGCTCACGATAGGTCCAGGAACAGTCGGTCACGGGATCGATCATGGCGATCGAGTCACCGAATCGGTGCACGTTGCGTTCCAGCCCTGCAACCCAGGTGAAATTATGTTCGACGTAAGAGCGCAACGGCTCCGAATCAAAACCCATGGGAAACCTCCCTGCCAACATCAGATGCAATTCTCACCGTACGCTGGCACCGCGCCGGCTCTCAGCATGGGTACCCCGGGCACCCCCGAGAAAGAGCGCCATGGCCCTGACACGGACCTACCCAGTGCCTCCTGCAGAATGATCTTCGCCGGGGAGCGTCCCGACCGTAACACCCCGGCACGAACCATGTGCGATGCGATGCAGCAGATCCGCAACCACCGGGGCGTACCAACTGGTCAACGGTAAGCTTCTCCACCGTGGCGCGCACGATCATCCTGTTGGCAGGACCCTCTGGATCCGGGAAATCCCGTCTCACTCACATGGCGGATTTACCCGAGCTACGCCTCGACGATTTCTACCGTGATCACGATGAGCCTGGGCTGCCTGTAGTGCACGACATGGTGGATTGGGATAATATCGGCTCCTGGAACCTACCGACCGCTGTCAAGGCCCTCAACGAACTCGCCGTGACCGGGCGCACCGTCGCCCCGCACTACGACATCTCCCGCTCCCGGGCCGACGGCACCCACGTCGTCAATGTTGGGGATGCTCCGGCAGTCGTTGCGGAAGGGATTTTTGCCCTCGACTTGCTGGAACCATGTCTGCAAGCAGGCCTCAACGTTCTGCCGATCTGGTTGGACCGATCCCGCTGGTTGAATTTCGCCCGGCGTCTCGTCCGAGATTTGCGGCAGCATCGCAAATCCCCTCCCGTGCTAGTTCGCCGTGGCCTCGCGTTACGCCGGGCTGAGCCGGCCCTGCGGTCACGAGCTATTGTCATGGGATTTCAGCCCATGAGTATGAGGCGAGCAAGTGCCACTGTCGCAGACCTGATGGGCTGAGCGTAGGAGAGGTTTTCATCCTTTTGATCGATGCCGATGAACCATCACCTTCGTAAAGTCGACAGGGTCGAAAGGATTGTCGTGTCAGACGCCACCTCCGCCGCTACTACGGCCCAGCCCTTCCCCGGCCGCTGGAAGGCCCTCGCCGTCCTCGCCGCAGGGCTCTCCCTCATCATCTTAGATGGCACAATTGTTGGTGTTGCTTTACCGACGATGATTTCAGCTCTCAATCTGAATCTCACTGACGCCCAGTGGGTCAACGCCATATACAACGTCATCTTCGCTGCTCTCCTCCTCGGAGCTGGGCGCCTCGGCGACCGGATTGGGCGTCGCACCACATTCGCGGCTGGTGCGGTCCTCTTCGTCGGAGGGTCCCTTCTAGCCGCGACTGCAACAGGCCCTGGTTCCCTCATCTCTTCGCGTGCTGTCCAGGGTGTTGGGGGCGCGTTGGTGTTACCGTCCACCTTGTCGTCAGTGAACTCACTCTTTCAGGGCAAGGACCGCGCCGCCGCTTTCGGTATCTGGGGAGCCATCATGAGTGGCATGGCAGCCCTCGGCCCACTGCTGGGCGGAGTCTTGACCGAGTACGCGTCATGGCGCTGGATATTCTGGGTCAACCTTCCGCTGGGGCTGCTGGTGCTGGCTGGAATTGCCGCATGGGTGCCGCAGACTCGCGGTAAGTCTGCTGAAAAAGGTGTTGACGTCGACGGTGTACTCGCCTCAGCCATCGGTTTTGGCCTGCTCGTCTTTGGCCTCATCGAAGCAACCTCTCTGGGATGGTGGGATAAGAAAGTAACCTTCAAAATCTTCGGGTGGGAATGGCCGTCCAGATGGTCGATGTCCCCCGTGCCGTGGGCAATCGCTACTGGCCTGGTGTTCATCGCGCTATTTGTGGTGTGGGAGGGCCACCGTGCACGAGTTGGTCGCGACGCTGTGCTCGACCTCACACTATTTCGCGTGGGCACATTCTCGTGGGGAAATTTGACGGCTGCCACGGTAGCGATCGGCGAGTTTTCGCTGATGTTTGTCCTGCCGCTTTTCCTGGTGAACTCACTTGGCCTCTCAACGGTGCGCACTGGTGTTGTGCTCGCCGCAATGGCTTTAGGTGCCTTCTTATCCGGCGCGTCTGCTCGTCACCTGTCCGCCCAGATGGGGGCTGCCGGAGTTGTGGTACTCGGCTTGACCCTCGAGGTCGTCGGCGTCGGGCTGCTGGCCTGGGTTGTAGGTGCGCAGGGGTCCACCTGGCTGATTGTTTTTACCCTCGTTGTCTACGGTATTGGGCTCGGCCTGGCTTCGGCCCAGCTCACCTCGACGGTGTTGCACGACATTCCCACTAACCAGTCCGGGGCGGGTTCAGCCACCCAGTCGACGGTACGTCAGCTAGGCTCGGCTCTCGGTGCCACCATCGCCGGGTCGGCACTGGGATCGACCATGAACCACACTATTCCTGACGCTGTGGCCTCGGTCAGCGGAGCACCTGCCAAGGTTCTCAACAAACTCGTTTTCGCCACCGAAAACTCGGCGGGATCGGCCATTCCGGGGCTTCGCAATGCGTCTACTGATGCCCCTTTCATCCGACCACTCGGGGATTCCCGCGACGCCGTCATCCATAGCCTTGAAACTGGTTTCGCGCATGCAGCAGCGTGGTCGATCGGATTGTCGTCGCTGTTCCTGTTGATCGGTCTGCTAGGGGCAATCATGGTGAGGCGGGAGGCACGCAAGCAGGTTGGCTAGCGAGCATCCTTCGAGTGCGTAACTCTCTACCCCCTAAGCGCTACCACCATGTGCACGAGTCCTCGGTGTCGCAGGCGGGAACTATCGTGGCGCCAGTCGCATGAGGAGGCACAGATGCGGGAACATGAGGGTGTACGCAACACTGCAGGCTCAGCACCGACCCGCAGGACTCGGCGTCGGTCCTTGTTGGTCCCCTCTCCCACCCAGATTGCTGAAAGCGGTTTCGTCGCGGTGGATTTTGAGACGGCCAACCGCATGGGTGGTGTCTCGGCCTGCCAACTGGCCATGGTCAAAGTGCATGACGGACACATCGTCGACAGGTTGAACACTTTAATTCGTCCGCCTGAGGGGTGGGATTCTTTTGAATTCACCTATCTGCACGGCATTTCGGCAGCTGACGTCGTGGATGCCCCCCTTTGGGCCAATATTGCCGACGGAGTCTCTCAATTCGTGGATGGGGCGACCGTCTATGCCCATAACGCCGCCTTTGACTCTCGGGTGTGGCGGCAGCTCGACGAGTACTTCGGCACAACGACGCTGCCCTCGCCTTTCTTTTGCTCGTACCGGACAGCGCAACGTCTCATTCCTGGACTGCCGAACTACAAGCTACCCACGGTGCTCAACGCGTGTGCCCCGACCTATCGGCTCAATCACCACCGAGCTGATTCCGACGCCGAGGCCTGCGCCCTCATTGTCTGCCAGTTGCAGCGGCTGGCAGACGATGGCAGGTGGTTCTGACGGCGGGCGTTACTGAGGATTAACCGGGGCCCACTCCGGACCGGTCTCAGCGAGTTTAGCGTCGAGCTTCCGGAAGATCGGTGAAGGCTTGGACAGCGAGGTACCGACCGTAATATCGCGACGGCCCCACGAGGCCTGCTCGGTGGCGTAATCGCCCATGAGGATTGGTGCCCCGTCGGTCTCGACGAGCTCAGGCTGAGCCGCCCACACACCCTCACCGCCAAGAGCTTCGTAGATCTTCTGCGCCGAATGGGGCATGAACGGGGTTAGCATGGTGTTGACGTCACTGACGACTTGCAAAGCCACATGCAGCACGGTGTCACGGCGTTCAGGGTTGTCCTTGAGCTTCCAGGGTTCTTCGGCAGAAATGTAGGCATTCGCAAGCCCAACGATCCTCATCGCCTCAGTAATAGCCGCCTTGAACTTGGCGTGGGCGAGCAACTCCCCTACAACGTCGAACCCAGCCACGGAGGCATCCAGCAATTGACGGTCGGCGTCAGTCAGCTCGCCAGCAGCTGGAATCCCGTGGCAATTCTTGAAAGCCATCGAGATCAACCGATTAACGAGGTTGCCCCACTCGTTAGCCAGCTCAAAGTTTACTCGACGGACGAACTCTTCCCAGGTGAAGTCAGTGTCCTGGTTCTCCGGGCCAGCAATCGCGATAAAGTAACGCAGAGCGTCGGGGCCGAACTCACGCAGGAAATCCCCGACGAAAATGGTGGCGCCACGAGAGTTTGACACCTTAGAACCACTCATCGTCAGGAACTCGCTGGAAACAATCTCAGTGGGAAGGTCAAGGATTCCGAGTTTCTCGGAAGGTTCGCCGCCCTTGTCACCACGTCCATTTGTACCCAGCAGGATGCCAGGCCAAATGACCGAATGGAACACGATATTGTCCTTGCCCATGAAGTAATACGAGCGAGCATCCTCGTCATTCCAGAACTCGCGCCAAGCATCAGGCCTACCAATACGGCGTGCCCACTCGATCGAAGCAGACAGGTATCCGATAACGGCGTCAAACCACACGTAAATCGACTTCATTGGGTTGTCCCGCCAGCCTTCCACCGGCACGCGGATACCCCAGTCGAGATCGCGGGTGATAGCGCGCGGACGCAACTCCTCAAGCAAGTTGTGGGAGAACTTCAAGATGTTGGGACGCCAATCAGTGCGAGTATCAATCCATGACGTCAACGACTCAGCCACGGCGGGAAGGTCGAGAAAGAAGTGCTCGGTCTCGCGGAACTCGGGAGCGGCCCCCGTGGTTTTAGACTTGGGGTTGATGAGGTCGGCCGGGTCGAGCTGACGGCCACAGTTGTCGCACTGGTCACCCCGGGCGTCGTCGTAGCCACACACCGGACAGGTGCCCTCAATATAGCGGTCGGGAAGGGTACGCCCAGTTGACGGCTCGAATGCTCCCATCTCGGACTTCTTGACGACGTAGCCGTTCTCGTGGAGGCGAGTGAAGATCTCCTGGGTGACGTGGGCGTGATTGTCGGTCATCGTCGAGGTGTACAAGTCGTAGGACAACCCGAGCCCCTGCAAATCTGCCGCGATGACGCGGTGGTATTTTTCGGCGCACTCCTGAGCCGTTAGACCCTCTTGATCAGCCTTGACCGAAATAGCGGTGCCATGGCAATCCGAGCCAGAGACCATGAGGACTCGGTGGCCCGACATTCGCATGTACCGGGCAAAGACGTCAGAGGGGACACCGAATCCGGAAACATGGCCGATATGTCGAGGCCCATTGGCGTAGGGCCACGCGACGGCGGCAAGAATGTTGGCACACATGTAATTAACTCTATCGGCTGACGGCATCGAGGACGTCCAGCGGATCGAACCGGGGTGGGAGCCCAGTCAGGCGGATGTCAAGTATTGATCGAGGGCATCACGGATGCATGTCGGAACGTCGACGCCCCTGTCGTTCGGAAAGCGTCAACTTAGTTGCCGACGCCTCAACGACCCGAATGCGAGACGCGCGGGGGGCTAGTCGGTCTGGGCGCCCTGCGCGTCCTTTCACTTGGTCAGCCCACTGATCGGCGCGCTGGTTGGTGGCACGAGTGCCGTCAGCGGACCGGGGTGACCTGGTGGAACCTCAACTGCCAGCCTCTATCTGGGTCGCGGTGCCATAGCGAAACTCGCAGGCTTACCCGAGATCCAGCCCGAGCCCGCCACCGCAGCACAACATCCTGCGGACCGGTCCTCACCATTCCGAGAATCTCAATGCTGGCCCTCACCTCCGGGGCTGGCATATCAGCCAGGGCCCGGCCTCGCGTCCACAATCTGCCGTTCCCGTCATGCTCGATGAAGTCTGGGGCAGCAAGCTCCTCTAAAGCGCTACGGTGGGCGACCGCGTCGGTGTCCAGAAAGCGGCGCTCTTTGTCTATGAGAATGCCAATAAGCTCCTGGTCAGGGGTGGCAGGACGCTCCGGCAAATCAAACAGCCCCTCCTGCTCGTCACTATGACCAGGCACCGGCACAGCCTCTTCCGGCTCCGATTCGCGAGCAACCCCGTCAAACCCCGGCCCGTGATTGACCGGAGTGCAGTCGCGGAAGGCAGTGGCGGCAGCGCGAGCACGCTGGTCAGCGGCCTCGTTCATGGTATGGCCGGCGTGCCCTTTCACCCACTCGAAGGTAACGTCACGCCCGGCAAGCTCCTCGTCGATGGACTCCAACAGGTCCCGGTTAAGGACCGGCTTGCCGTCACGTTTACGCCAGCCCTTTCGCTTCCAGCCCGCAATCCACTTGGTGCAGCAGTTGATAGCGTATTGAGAGTCACACAGGATCGTCAGTGGCCCGTCGGCATTACGAGTAGCGCGCAACAGGTCGAGGACGGCTTTAAGCTCACCCATGTTATTCGTGCCGCGCGGCCATCCGCCGGCAGCCCAGGTGTCGTCGTCAATGTACCAGGCCCAGCCGGCTGGTCCCGGATTGTCGAGGGAGGACCCGTCGGCTGCGGCCACTATCATGACTTCTCCTGCTGGTTAGCGACACGATCGAGGTTGTCGACACCGAAGGCCTGCGGTAGCACCTCGGTCATCGTCTGCACCCCGGCTGGGGTGTCGATGAGCATCGTTGGACCACCATGTTCCCACAGCAGTTGGCGACAACGCCCGCACGGCATAATCGTCTCACCCATAGCGTCCACGCAGCAGAAGGCGACGAGGTGACCCCCTCCCCCAGCCACGAGGTCGCTAACGAGCCCGCACTCGGCGCACAAGGTGACGCCGTACCCAGCGTTTTCCACATTGCATCCGACGACGACACGGCCATCCTCGGCGAGTCCGGCCGCTCCCACCGGGAAGTGGGAGTACGGCACATACGCTCGCCTCGTCAACTCGCGAGCTCGACGGCGTAACGCATCCCAGTCGACGTTCACGTCACTCCTTGATGTACGGGGTCCCATCGGCTGCTGGTGATCTCACTTTGCCTACCAGACCGGCTACAGCGACGATCGTCGCAATGTACGGCAAGATGAGCAGGAACTGCGAAGGCATCGGCGCGCTAATCGTCGACAGCTCGGTGGACAGCTGAGTTACGAAACTGAAGAACAGCGCCATGACGGCAGCCAGCCCTGGACGCCACCGACCCATGATGAGGGCGGCAAGAGCGATGAAGCCGTTACCTACCGTGATGTCTTTCGAAAATGACCCCACAGTACCGATGGTGAAGTAAGCGCCACCCAGGCCCGCGAAAACGCCCCCCATGAGCACTGCAGACCACCGCACTCCGGCAACCGAGATACCCACAGTGTCAGCAGCCTCGGGATGCTCACCGACGGACCGGACCCGCAGCCCCCATTTAGTGCGCCACAGCAGGAACCACACCAGCGGGATGCAGAGGAATCCGATGTACACCAGCACAGTCTGGTCGAAGAAAATCGGGCCAACGAACGGAATCTTCGACAGCCCTGGGATCGCGACGGCTTCCATGATTGGCGCCGCGTTGTATTCCTCGGCATCTGGAGAAAGCAACTGGGCGTAGAAGAAACCCGTGAGACCAGATGCAAAAAGGTTGACGACCACGCCCATAACAACTTGATCGACGAAATACTTGATGGTGAAAACAGCCAGCAACGCGGCGGTCAGCACGGATGCGATGATCGCCACAACGATGGCGGCGAAAATGGACTTCGTTATGGATCCGACGAGGGCTGCCGCAAAGGCTGCGGTGAGCATCTGGCCCTCAATGGCGACGTTGACGACACCAGCACGCTCACACATAACACCGCACAGAGCTCCGAGGACTAGCGGTGTTGCTACAGACAAGGTGCCCTGAAGCTGGCCTGCAACCTGGAATGGCAAGCCACGTCCGGCAGCCGCCCAGCTTAGGAAGCCGATGATGATGGCGATTCCAGCGACGACACCGGCAGTGATGGTAAGAGTGTGACGGTTACGCCCCATAAAGAAAGCTCCAGCCGCCAGCAAACACGCGATGGCACTGACGAGCACAACCGGGAATCCGGACACACTCAAGCTGCCTAATTCTTTACCGGCGAGGGCGTCAGTAAAGGCGAAGTGTGCCTCTCCTGACGTTTTAGTTAGCAGGAAAAACAACACCAATGCCATGATGCCGATGAGTACACCCGTGGACAGCCGATGGGTACGGGCTTCACGGGATTCCACCTGCTCAAACTCCAATTCTTTATCGAGGGCCTCGCTGGCGTCAGCGGGAAGCTCGATACCGGTCTTGGTGATGTCGGAGGTGGTGGGACGGGGAAAACGCGATGCCGGGCTCATGCCAGAGCTCCCTTCGTGGTGGTATCGGCCGGGACCGGCCCACGGTCACGTTTCTTGGTGCGATTCTCCTTGCGCGTTTTAAGAAAAGGCAGGATCGTCTTGACTAGCATCGGAGCGGCCACGAACATGACGATCACCGCCTGAATGACCCGAACCAAGTCTAGGGAGGTCTGGGTCATGGCCTGCATACGCAAGCCGCCCTGGTTCATAGCGCCCCAGAACAGGCCTGCAAGAACGATGCCGAGCGGCCTAGAACGACCCAGCAGGGCCACCGTGATGGCGTCGAAGCCGATGGTTCCCACCAGACCGATGGACAGCTGAGTCGGAGTGGCACCGGAGATCGGGCCCAGGGCCACCTCGACGCCGGCCATACCAGCCAGGCCACCAGAGATAATCATCGTCCACGCAATGATGGAGTTGGTGTTCACACCGGCAGTAGCCGAGGCATTCGGGTTAGAGCCCACCGCACGGATCCGGAAGCCCAGAACAGTACGGTCGAGTAGCCACCAGGTGCCAACTGCGAGCAGCAGAGCCAGGAAGAATCCAAGGTGCAGCTGAGATCCGACCATCCGCGGGAAGGTAGCGTTCCAGTCGACGATCGGGGCGATTGGATCGGTACGACCGGGCATCTGGAAGGCCTTAGTCGTCAGCAACCAGGCCAGCAGACCGCTAGCAATGTAGTTGAGCATGATTGTCACGATGACCTCATTGGCACCAGCACGGGCTTTGAGAACGCCAGCGATGCCACCCCAGACCGCTCCGCCAATGAATCCGGCAATTACGGCAAAGAGTAGGTGAACCGGCAGCGGCAAGGAGTGGAAATTAAATCCAACCCACGCGGCCAATGTTGCTCCGGCAATCGCCTGGCCCTGACCACCAATATTGAACAGGCCAGCCTTGAAGCCCAGGCCAATGGCAAGACCGCCACAAATGAGAGGGGCTGACTGGGCCGTTGTCGCAGTGAATGCCTGCCAGGATCCGAAAGCTCCCTGAAATAGGGCCGCGTAGGCCGACGAAATCTGAGCCCACGAGTCAGTCAAAGCGTCGGGACGAGAGAAAAGGTAGCTCCACTCCTTGTTGATCTCGGGATCAGCCGCCACCATCACAATGGCCGAGACGATGAAAGCCAGCACAAATGCAGCGACCGTCACCCACAGGTCATTCCAGGGGAAGGAACGGCGCGACTTCGCGGGAGCCGTGGAAGCTGCCGTCGATGAGGTGGTTTCCTTCGACACAGTAGGCTTCGGGGATTCTGCGCTCATTCCGAGACCTCCTTGTGTCCCTTAGCGACGCTGTCACATGCCTCGTCGTAACTGAATCCGGCCATCATGAGGCCAAGAACGTCGCGGGGGGTTCCCGCTGGGGCGATGCCGACGATACGACCGCGGTACATCACCGCAATACGGTCTGACAGCCCCTCAATTTCGTCGAGCTCGGTGGAGACGATGAGCACCGCCGTACCGTTGTCGCGCTCGTCAACCACACGCTTGTGCAAAAACTCGATAGCACCGACGTCGACACCGCGGGTGGGCTGAGAGGCCACCAGGACACTTAACGGACGCGAGAGTTCACGTGCCAGCACGACCTTCTGTTGGTTACCACCCGACAGCGAGGACACTGGTAACGAGGCCGACGGGGTACGGATGTCGAACTCCTCAACACGGTCACGCGCATTGTCGGCGATCCGCTTGAGCTGCAGGTTACCGTGCTTGGAGTAGGCACCAACCTGGTTCAGCACGAGGTTCTCAGCGATGGAGAACTCGCCAACAAAACCGTCCCGTTGACGGTCCTCGGGCACGAATCCGAGTCCGGCCTCAATGACCTTGGCGGGGGCCACACCAGTGGCGTCCTTGCCATCAATGTGGATTGTTCCCGACGTCGGCTTGATGAGCCCAAGCAGCGAGGAGGCGAGTTCCGTTTGACCATTGCCCTGCACTCCGGCGACGCTGAGAATCTCACCACCTGCGACGGTCAATGACACCCCGTCGACAACGACTGATCCGCGGTCATCGGCCACCGTGAGGTCCTTAATTTCCAGGCGAGGGACGGTCGGTTTAGCCTCGTTCTTATCGACGACAAGCTTGACGGCACGTCCCACCATCATCTCGGCGAGTTCGGCCTCAGACTGGTCGGCGCTGGCCTCACCTACGATGCGGCCTCGTCGAACCACAGTGATGTCGTCAGCAATGGCGCGGACCTCGCGCAGCTTGTGGGTAATGAAAACGATGGCTCGGCCCTCGTCACGCAGAGTCCTCATGACGGCCATGAGCTCGTCGATTTCCTGCGGGGTGAGCACCGCGGTTGGCTCATCGAAGATAAGGTATTTAGCGTCGTTGGCTAAGGATTTCAGGATCTCGACACGCTGTTGGACTCCAACCGGCAGATTCTCGACGACCGAGTCTGGGTTGACATCGAGGTGATATCGATCAGACAGTTCGCGCACCTTGGCGCGGGCTCGCCGCATCGACAGCACTCCTGCGGTCGATTCCTCTCGTCCCAACGCAATGTTTTCGGCCACCGTGAAGACGTTGACGAGCATAAAGTGCTGGTGAACCATCCCAATACCGGCCGTCATGGCCTGCCTGGAATTATCGAAGTGTTGCTTCACCCCGTCGATGTAGACCTGCCCTTCGTCAGAAGGCAGCAAGCCGTACAGAATGTTCATGAGGGTCGACTTGCCGGCACCGTTTTCGCCGAGCAAGCAGTGAATTCGACCGGGAACGATGTCGAGGTCGATGTGGTCGTTGGCCGTCAGGGTCCCGAATCTCTTCGTGACGCCTCGTAAACTCAACCCTTTTTTGAGGGGTGCATTGTCGCCAGGCGGGGCAACAGTAGTGTTGGTGGTCACGAAGTAGATCCTTCCACGTCTGGTCCCGGATGTCGTGTGCGCCGACGACGCGCCGACCCCCACAGGAGATCGGCGCGTCGTCGGCTCACGTATGGCCGCGCAGCGGCTGGCGAACCGAGTTCGCGCTCAGAGTCACTTACTAGGCTGGGCCTTTGAGGTGATCTTGATCTTGCCGGAGTTGATATCGTCCTTGATCGTCTTCAGTTCGCCCTTAACGTCCGCAGGGACCTTGGAGTCAAATTCGTGGAACGACGACAGACCAGTACCATCGTCCTTCAGGGAGCCAACGTAGGGCTTGTTATCGAATTTGCCGTCCTTAGTAGCCTTAATCGCGTCGAAGACAGCGACATCCATGCCTTTGAACACCGAAGTAATGATGTTAGAGCAGTAAGCGGGCTGGGTCTTGCAGCCATCACCGTCAACCCAGATGGCGTTGGCTTTTCCACTCGACGACTTCACAGCCTGTAGAGCACCATTTCCAGCATTGCCCGCCACCGGCAGGATAATGTCGGCGCCCTGGTTGAGCAGCGCCTGAGCAGTGGTCTTACCACCGGAGACATTCTGGAATGGATTAGGTTGCGGAACGAACTGGCCGTCTTGCTTCTGGGCATCCCAGCCAATGATCTGAACCGACTTGTTCTTCTGCTTGTTGTAGTAGTCAACGCCCTGGGCGAAGCCATCCATGAAGATAGTGACGGTCGGGATCTTCATACCGCCAAAGGTGGCAACCTTGCCAGTCTTAGTTAGTGCGGAAGCGAGGTAACCGGCCTCAAAAGAAGACTGGGCAGTGTTGAAGACCAGCGGCTTGAGGTTTTCAGGCGGATTTGCCGGGTTGTCGTCAACGATGGCGAATTTGACGTTCGGGTTTGCTCTCGCAATGGCGACGGTGGGCTTCTCGAGCAAGAACCCCACAGAGACGACGATCGAACACTTGGCGTCGACCATAGACTGCAGGTTGGTGGCGTAGTCCTTATCGTCCTTCGACTCAACCTTGGCAGTCTTCACACCAAGATCGCTAGCAGCCTTGTTGAGGCCCTGGAGAGAAGTCTCGTTGAAGGACTTGTCGTTGAAGCCAGCGGAGTCGGAGACCATGCAGGCCTTGAACTCACCGGAATTCGAGTTGTCGTTCCCAGCAGCGGAGGTGGAGGAGCTCGCCGAGGAACCCGTGGACGCGTCCGGAGCCTGCGCGCAGGCCGACAGCGACAGGGCCGCGGCGGCAAAAACAGCGAGGATAGCGAGGTGTGACTTCTTCACGGACTGCCTCCTGGAGCAGACGATGATCCAACAATTGGGAAGCCCGTGTGGCAGGTTTCGCCTATCGGGCCATAAAACTGTAACCCCTTCGTGATGGAACCGACACCTTAACGGTCAAACTAACCCCAGGAAGTGGGAAAACGCCACTTCCTTCGGTGGTACCGGCAATTCATAGGGCGAGCAGGGCGTCAAACTACCTGGTTGACGAGAGCCTCAGCCGCATCAACGATGGACAGGGTTTCGTCCTGCCAGTTGTCCTCTTGACTGCGATAGGGCCCGGTAGCCAGCGAAATCGCGACCGCCGCAGAGCGCAGCCTCAACTCGATCGGGTCGACCCGCGAATCGAAGACCGGAACCCACGCCGCCAAAATCTTCCGCATACGATCAGCCTGAGACGCGTTCATGCGCTGTACCGTCGACAAATGGGCGACCAGACAAGCGAGGTCATCAGCCCGACGTCCTGGCCCGATGGTGTCAACGTCAAGGATTCCGCACACCTGGCCGTTCCATACGTGAATCTGTCCCTCGTGAAAATCTCCATGAGTGGGTTCGTTTCCTGTCGGCACATCCGACAGCCCTTGGGTAATAATCTGGGCCATCCTTTCCAACCGTTCGCTCTGGTCCGGCAGAGCGGCGGCGACCATGCGGCAGTAGTGGTCGACCGATTCGCTCCACGGTGACCGGCGCGGAAGATCACACACCTGCGGGGGTAACTGGTCGAGCAGGTCAACAAGGTCCTCGGCGGTACACGGGTTTCTTGGTTCAAATAACGCCTTGCTGAGGGGGCACCCCGGCAGCTCGGTAAGAAAGAGCAGGTTGTCTTCGGTGAAGCCGGCTACCCTGGGGCTTGGCACCGACGCGCGGGTCAGCAAATCGTGCCGCGCTAGCGTCGCTTGGAAGATGCCGTCACGCAGTACCTTGACGTAAAAACGCCGATTGTCGACCTCAACGCATAACACCGCCCGACGTCGCGGCCGGTACCCGATCATGCGCAGATTGATCTGCTGGGCGGTCACTCGGGCCCCAACCAGGTTCAGGTCAGAGATGATGGCCGCCATCTGTTCGGGGTATGCCGCACGAGAGAGTCCCGGCAGGTCAGGGTCGTCGGGGTAACGCCAGACGGCGACCTCCCGGGACCCGTCGACGTAAATGTCAGCGCATGAATCGGTCACCGCAGGGCCACTCGCTCGGGCGCTCATGCCGAACAATTCTTGCCGCTCTCCGGCAGGCCACTGCACCCGAGCCTGATAAGTCGCCGTCGTGGACTGACCCGGATTCGCGTCAACGTGGTCGAGGTGCCAATCGATGAGACCCCCACCAGCGTGCTCAACGGCTGCTTGCAGCAACTCACCGGCCTCCGGGCCGGTAAGCAAGACCGCCCCGTCGACATCCTTTCCGGGACCGCCGAGCCACGCCGGTCGCCTCACGCGCTTGCCGCCTCCCGCTCAGGGCGCGGGGCTGTCGACGCCTCCGCCGATTCCGATTGCGCGCCGGGCGCATCCAAGCGACGAACCCTCAACCAGGCAGCACGCAGGCCATCAACCTCGGTAACCGTCAGTTCAACATTGGGATCGGGTTCAACGTCATCGTCATCCTCGTCGGCCACGTACCCGACTGGATCGAGGTGGACGGCGACCTGGGCGCCCTTAGCGGGCACTTCACCAGTCTGAGCCATGAAGTACCCTGCGACGGTGTCGTATGGTCCCTCAGGCAGCACCAGCCCTACCTTGTCAGAAAAGTCCTCAAGGGTGGTTAAGCCGTCGATATCGCGCTGCCTGACGTGGGCCAGGTCGGATGGTTCGACGGTGTCGTATTCATCGGTAATGTCGCCAACGATCTCCTCGACAAGGTCCTCCAAGGTGACGATGCCAGCCGTGCCGCCGTATTCGTCAAGCACGATAGCTAGGTGAGCGTTGGTGCGACGCATCTCCGTCAGCGCTTTGAGTGCCTTGACGGTATCGGGTAAAGAGACGACGGTACGTACCAGTTGGGCTACCCGACTGGTACGAATCTGAGGGTCGAGTTCGAGCAGATCGCGAACATGAACGAATCCGAGCACCCGATCCGCTGATCCGTCGATCACCGGATACCGAGAATGGGAACCATCGCGAACCACCTGAGCAGCTTGGACAGCCTTCATCGATCCCTGTAAGAAGTCGACCTCGGTGCGCGGAACCATCACTTCGCGCAGTGACTTCTCTCCCACGGCGAAGACTTCGTCAAGGATGGTGCGCTCTTCATCGCCCAGGGTGGCTGAGGAGACGACCATGGAACGAATCTCCTCGTCAGTCACCTCTTCGCGTGCCGCGGCCGGATCGCCGCCAAGGATCTTGACGACGAGGTCCGTCGACACCCCCAGGAACCAGATGATGGGCCGAAACAGGGTAGCGATGCCGTTCACCATCGGGCCGAGCGCCAGGGAGAAGCCCTCTGCACGCTGCATGGCTAAACGCTTAGCTACGAGCTCACCTAACACAATTGAAAAGTAGGAAATAATGATCGTGATCGTGACGAGGGCGACCGTTGCAGCCACCGATACCGACATTCCCCAGGACTCGAGTACTGGCGCGAGTTGACTGGCCAGCGTCGCGCCACCAAAAGCCGAGGCGAGGAAGCCTGACAAGGTGACACCGATCTGCACCGCCGAGAGGAAGCGATTGGGATCTGATTGCAGCTTTTGAATAGAACGACCGCGAGACCCCCGGGACGCCGCCAATTGCTTAATTTGGGAGTCGCGGAGGCTCACTAGCGCCATCTCGGCAGCCGAAAATACCCCGCCCACGAGGATGAACAGGAGAATGAGGGCGGCGTTCTTAAAGACCTCAGCCACGGGCCTTCACCATCCCTCTCCTCACAGAGGCAATAACGAAGATAGCGGGACTATCGCCCTCCCGGTCATCGTTGTGCATAAGACCAAGAATAAGGGTTCAGCCCGACGGAACTCCACAGCACGACATCTCACGGCGAGAGGTTGTGCCTTAAGACGTCGAGGCTCCACCACGTCGAGACTGCCGAGATGGCGAGGGTGAACACCACCTGAAACCATCTCGGACCCCGCTCAAGCAGCCTCGCCACCGGCAAAAAGGCCGGGAAAGCGGGCAGTAGGAACCGGGCTTTGGAGTTGAAGTACCCCTGCATGTGACCAACGAAGATCACGGTCACAAGCACGTACACCGTTAGCCACACCGGTTCGCGTCGAACTGCCATGACGATGCCCAAGCCTAGATAGACGCACCACGTCAGGGCAATCAACCCGACATATCGCCAATCAAACGGAGCGTGATTCATTCGCGTCTGAAAGTTTTCCCAGGTGTCAAGCAGGGTACCCATCTTGCTCCCCCACGCTTTCTGGACGAGCAGGTAACCATTCCATCTGCCCGTACGACGAGCGACGATGACGAACCAGGTCAGTAATCCCAGCGGGCTTAGCACCATCCCGATGAAACGACGCCATCGCTGCCCTGGCTCAGCCTTGAACAGGCTCGTCAGCCAGGCGATACCGAGAACAATGCATACCGGGACGACGGATGCCCGGAACAGACCGGCGACGCCGACGAATGCCCCGGCGAGGATCCACCGTCCAGACAGGATGGCGAGCAGCCCAAGCCCGACAAAGGCAATGAACCAGCCCTCGGTGTACCCCATCGACTCAACGACAGCGCGAGGGGCGGCGCCCCAGCAGGCCACCAACAGTACGGCTGCGGTCGGTCCTGCCACTTTGAGCCCGACCGCCGTGATGACCACAGCGGCTGCGAGGAAACCTATCTGCCCGGCGATGAGGATCGCGGAACGTGACGGCAAACCGGCTACCAGAATGATCATTCTGCCAAGAGCTGGCAGTCCCGGCAGGAAGGCCAGATCGGATATCCATGGATTAGTGTGGCCGAACATGGGGTTGGGCCAGTGATACCCCCCAGCCGCAACAACGGAATACCATTTTCCGTCCCACCGAGTCAGTCTCGGGATGACCGGTCCGTCGCAAGCCATGGCCACGATGAGGGCGAGACGCTGAGCCACCCACACGGCGAGACCGACGCCGATGGTGATGAACCACCGGCGTCGGCCCGCATCCTTACGATCGGTCGAAACCCGGGCTGTGCTCACAGGGATTCAATAATGGCGTTGAAGGTGGTGCTGGGGCGCATAGCCTCCTCAACGAGCTCTTTGTCAGGGTGGTAATATCCACCCAAATCGACCGGGTTACCCTGGACTCCGTTGAGTTCCTTGAGAATCTGGGCTTCTCGAGCAGCCAGCTCGGTCGCGACATCGGAGAACCGGTCAGCAAGTTCGGCATCATCCTGCTGGGCAGCCAGTTCGGCGGCCCAGTAACGGGCCAGCCAGTAATGGGACCCTCGGTTGTCGATCTGACCGAGCTTGCGGGCCGGAGAGCGGTCGTTCTCCAGGAAGGCGCCGATAGCCTTATCAAGGGTCGCCGCAAGTACCCCCGCTTTGGTGCCCTCGCTGGTCTGGTCGATGTGCTCAAGGCATGCACCCAGAGCGCAGAACTCACCTAGGGAGTCCCACCGCAGGTAGTTCTCGGCTACGAACTGGGCGACGTGCTTGGGTGCCGAACCGCCGGCACCGGTTTCGAACAAACCACCACCGGCTAGCAATGGAACGATCGAGAGCATTTTGGCGCTGGTGCCAATCTCCAAGATCGGGAAGAGATCGGTGAGATAATCGCGTAGCACGTTGCCGGTCACCGAGATGGTGTCCGCCCCGCGACGGATGCGCGCCAGGGTGAACCTCATAGCGTCGGCAGGGGCCAGGATGCGGATATCCAACCCCTCGGTGTCGTACTCTGGCAGGTAGGCTTTGACCTTTTCAATAACGCGGGCGTCGTGGGCACGATTCTCGTCAAGCCAGAACACCGCCGGGGTATTGGTGACGCGTGCCCGCTCAACGGCCAGGCGCACCCAATCACGCACCGGGATGTCGCGCACCCGACTCATACGCCAAATGTCGCCAGCGTCGACGTGCTGGCTCGTCAGCACTTCATCACCGCAACGCACCTCAACGCGGCCCTCATGGGCGACGGTGAAGGTAGTCGGGTGAGAGCCGTATTCCTCCGCCTTCTGAGCCATCAGACCGACGTTCGGGACGTCACCCATCGTGGCCGGGTCGAGGGCGCCATGGTCGCGGCAGTCGTCCATGATCGCGGCGTACATGGTGGCGTAACTGCGATCGGGAATGCAGGCCAGGGTTTCCTGACGCTTACCTTCGGCGTTCCACATGCATCCGGAATCGCGGACGACGGTCGGCATGGAAGCGTCGATGATGACGAGGTTGCCGGCGTGCAAGTTGGTGATGCCGTTGTCAGAGTCGACCATGGCCAGGGCCGGGCGAGCCGCGAAAGCAGAATCGATGGCCGCCTTAATTGCAGTTGCGCGTTCTACAGGAAGCTTCTCAATACGAGCATAAAGGTCGCCCAGCCCAAGATCGGGGTTGACGCCTACCGAGTTGAGGTCGTCACCGTATTTATCGAAGACGTCGGTCAGGAAGGTGCGCACTGCGTGGCCGAACAGGACCGGGTCGGAGACCTTCATCATCGTCGCCTTGAGGTGAACCGACCACAGGAGATTCTCTTCCTTGGCCTGGGCGAGGGACGATGCGTAGAACTCGTCGAGAGCCGCAACAGACATGAAGGTGGCGTCAACGATCTCGCCGTCGACAGTCTTGATGCCGCTAGCCAAAGTCGTCTCGGAACCGTCGGAGCTGATGAGGACAACGTCGAGATCCTGCCCGTGAGAGACGAAGGACTCCTCATGGTCAAAGAAGCCGCCATGGTCCATATGGGCAACTCGCGCCTTGACCTGGTCGTTCCACTGCCCCATCCGGTGCGGGTGTGCCTTGGCATAGGTCTTGACCGCAGCCGGGGCGCGACGATCGGAGTTGCCTTGACGCAGCACGGGGTTCACCGCCGAGCCGAGCACAGTGGCGTACCGAGCGGCGATCTCCTTCTCTTCATCGGTGGAAGGCTTATCCGGGAAATCCGGAAGGTCGTAGCCCTGGGACTGCAATTCGGCAATAGCGGCCTTGAGCTGTGGAATCGATGCCGAAATATTAGGCAGCTTGATGATGTTGGCTTCCGGGGAGCCGGTGAGTTCACCCAGCTCAGCCAGATGGTCGGCAACCTTCTGATCTTCACTCAGGCGATCCGGGAACTGGGCTAAGATGCGCCCCACCAACGAAATATCCGAAGTCGTGACGTCAATACCGGACTCGTCTAGGAATCCCTCCACGATCGGCAGTAGGGAATATGACGCGAGGGCGGGGGCCTCGTCGATCTTGGTCCAGACGATGGTAGGCATGCACGAACTCCTGTGGTCGAGGGGAACGCCGCAGGGCAACCCGACAGGGCTTCTAGCGGCACTTCGTATTTAGGATAGTGGAGAAGGTGTTCCTTTCTGACTCACCAGAAAGGAACACCGCAGGACACCGGATTGCCGCAATCCGATTCGCGAGATCTCGCCCCCCGATGCGGCGAGGCCGACTACCGTACCGATCATGTCGGAACCCCACGAGCTCGTCGTCACCTGGACCAGTGCGGATCGTCCCGGACTCGTCCACGCCGTTACCGGGGCGTGTGCCCACGTGGGCGGAAACCTCACGGAGTGCCAGCAATTCACCAGCACCGACACCGGAAACTTCTTCATCCGGTTGCAAGTCGAGTCCGTGAGTAGCCGCGCCGACCTCGAGTCCGCCGTCAGTGAGCTCGCCGGAAAGTACGACGCAACGTTCCACGTCGACGTATTGGGACGTCCCGTCCGTACCCTCATCTTGGCTTCTAAGGCACCCCATTGTCTGTCCCACTTGCTGTTTAACCGCGACGCTGGTCGGCTGCCGATCGACGTCGTCCAGGTAATGGCAAATCATCCTGACCTCGCCGACTTGGTAGCCTTTTATGAGGTTCCGTTCCGGTGGCAGAAGGTCAACCGCGAATCCAAAGCCTCCTTTGAGCAGGAGGTACTGCACACCGTCAGCGACCTTGACGTCGAGCTCGTCGTATTAGCTCGGTATATGCAGATCCTTTCCCCTGAGCTGTGCGAACAGCTGTCAGGACGGTGCATCAACATTCACCATTCCTTCCTGCCTGGTTTCAAGGGCGCCAACCCGTATCGTCAGGCTCATTCACGCGGAGTCAAGCTCATTGGCGCGACAGCTCACTTCGTCACCGTCGACCTTGACGAGGGCCCCATTATCGAGCAGCGGGTGCAACGGGTCGACCATTCTCAGACGGTGGCTCAACTCACCGCCGTTGGACAGGACACCGAGTCGGCAACTCTTGACGAGGCCGTCCGTCTGTTCGCTGAGCACCGCACCTTTCTGGATGGAAGGCGCACTGTCGTCTTGCGATAGCGGAACCTCCTGACACCCCCGATTAGGTCCGTCGCCCAATCGGTTACGCAGCGCCTGATGTGAATGACTCCCCCGGCCGACCTCGCGTCGCCGCCGCGAGTAGGCTTTGAAATAGCCAAGTGTCATCGAGGACTTTCAAGGAGAGATCCATGACCCAGACCCCAGTCAAGATTGCCGTCACCGGAGCTGCTGGCCAAATTTGTTACAGCCTGTTGTTCCGCATTGCCTCCGGTTCGCTACTCGGAGACACTCCTATCGAGCTTCGCCTTCTCGAGATCACCCCGGCCCTCAAGGCCCTGGAGGGCGTCGTGATGGAGCTTGACGACTGCGCCTTCGGTAACCTCGTGAACATCGAGATCGGCGATGATCCAAAGAAGGTCTTTGACGGAGTTAACGCCGCCTTCCTCGTCGGCGCCATGCCCCGCAAGGCGGGTATGGAGCGTTCCGATCTGCTCACCAAGAACGGGGCTATCTTCACCGCCCAAGGCAAGGCCCTCAACGACGTCGCCGCCGACGACGTCCGCGTTCTCGTCACCGGTAACCCCGCCAACACCAACGCCCTCATCGCCGCTACCAACGCGGTCGACATCCCGAACAACCACTTCGCTGCCCTGACCCGCTTGGATCACAACCGCGCCAAGACGCAGCTTGCCCGCAAAACCGGCAAGACTGTCAACGACGTGCGTCACATGACCATCTGGGGCAACCACTCCTCCACCCAGTACCCTGACGCCTTTCACGCCGAGGTCGCTGGCCAGAAGGCCACCGACCTAGTGGACAAAGCTTGGATCGAGAACGAGTTCATCCCGACCGTCGCCAAGCGTGGCGCTGCCATCATTGACGCTCGCGGTGCCTCCTCAGCTGCCTCGGCTGCCAACGCCACCGTCGAATGCATGCGCGACTGGATGAGCACCACCCCCAAGGGTGACTGGGTGTCCATGGCGATCCCGTCCGACGGCTCCTACGGAGTGGCCGAAGGCCTCATCTCCTCCTTCCCGGTGACCGTCACCGATGGCAAGGTTGAGATCGTTCAGGGCCTCGAGATCGACGACTTCTCGCGCGCCAAGATCGACGCCTCCGCCAAGGAGCTCGCCGATGAGCGTGACGCCGTCAGGGAGCTCGGCCTTATCTGATTGACCTGAACCAGACGGGCCCGGAGACGGCAGTTTCCGGGCCCGCTTTGTACGTCGTGGCGTGAAACGTCACCTTTGCGGTCCGTGATCGAGCGTCGAGAAAGATGCACCACACTTGTGCACAAACGTGCAAGGCACCATGCTCCTAGCTTCATCGACGACAATGCCTATCATCCTGCTATATAAAAAGGTTTGAATCTCTTTTTAAGCTCTTGGCACGCAGTGGAAAATGCCACAATTAAGGCACTCGTTGAAATGCGCATTAGTGCAAGCTCAGGCCTGTCTCAACTGCACCTCGGACCCGTTCTCGTTTTTGCTCTAGACGAATGATTATGGCCATTCCTATGGTCAATGCATCAGATGTCCTGATGTCCACCGCAAGAAGGCGGATCTGCCCAGGACTCCACGCCTGAAGGAGCCAGCAGCCATGACCACCACCGCAGTCCCTGTCACTAGCACCCACCTCTCCGGAGTGTTCTGCGACGTTGACGCCGCAGTAGCCGCCGCCCGCGAGGCGTTTCTTGCCTTCTCTGACTGCTTCTTGGCGCAGCGCCGTACCTTCATCAAGGCCGTGCGTGAGGCAGCCAGCCAGCAGGAGCGTCTGGAATACATGGCTACAGCTGCCGTCGAGGAGACCAGGATGGGCAATGCCCATCACAAGGTTCTCAAGAATCTCTATGCGGCAACCCGCACCCCTGGTGTCGAGGATCTCGTCATGGAGGCACATCAAGGTGACGATGGCTTGACCACCCTCGAGTACTCCCCCTATGGGGTCATTGGCGCCATCACGCCGACGACGAATCCCACTGAGACGATCATCTGCAACACCGTCGGGATGTTGTCTGCCGGCAATACTGTCGTCTTCAGCCCTCACCCGCGAGCTCGTCGTCTGAGCGCATGGCTCGTTGACGTTCTCAATCGCGCGATGATCGAGGCAGGAGCTCCCGAAAACCTCATCACTCTCATCGCCGAGCCAACTCCGGCCACCACCACGGCTCTCATCAATCACCCCGACATCACGATGCTCGTAGCAACCGGTGGCCCGCAAATCGTCAACATGGTGCTGTCGAGCGGCAAGAAAGCGATCGGGGCCGGGTCAGGCAACCCTCCTGCTGTCGTCGATGAGACCGCTGATGTGGCTAAGGCCGCCAGCGACATCGTCCAGGGGGCCAGCTTCGATAACAATCTGCCGTGCACCGCCGAGAAGGAAGTTATTGTCGTCGCCGAAGTGCTGCCCCAGCTCATGACAGCCATGAGGGTCAATGGCGCTCAGGTCGTCAGCGATCCCGAAGAGCTCGCCAAGCTGCGGTCCTTACTGCTCGACCCGTCTGGCGTTCGACCGAATACCGCATGGGTTGGCCAGGACGCCCAGAAAATCCTGCGGGCTGCGGGAATTAAGCCTAACCAGGGCACCCGCTTAGTGACGATGGTTACTGACCCGTCGGATCCGTTCGTGCAGGTCGAGATGCTCATGCCAGTGGTGCCGGTGGTCCCCGTCACCGATTACCTCACCGCCATCGATTTGGCCGTCGAGCTGGAGCACGGCAACCGTCACACTGCGATCATGCACTCCAAGGATGTTTCGCGGTTGGACCTCATGGCCCGACGCATCCAGACGACGATCTTCGTCAAGAATGGGCCATCTTTCGCTGGCATTGGGATCAATGGGGAGGGGTTCGCCACCTTCACCATCGCTGGCCCCACCGGTGAAGGGCTGACCTCGCCTCGCAGCTTCGCTCGTCGGAGGCGTTGCGTCCTTGACGCACGTTGAGCCACGTGTCAACACGACCACAGATACTTGCGCCTTTGTCTCACCTGCACCAAAAATAGTGGCGCCGGTGAGACAAGGGCGCAGGTACGTTGTGGTAGGTGGGGTGACGTCACCTCGTGAGGATGACGACAACCATCACTGTCCCTAGTCCTAGCAGAAGCACCGCATCGATCCATCGCGCCCGGACCGCCAACAGCCCGGCCAGTTGATCGGGCAGTACTACCCGCAAAACCCCTGCCATGAGCACCGATGCCGCGAAGACCATCGCGCCACGACGCCAGTGCCCAGTGCTCATAACGATTGCCGAAGCAGCAACCCCGAGCAAGCAGACCGCGAGCGCCCACCAAGATTGGAGATGCTCCTTCGATTCAGCGCAGCGCTCGCTCCGTCGGGCATGTCGAGTGGCGGTGCTGGCGGGCGCCTTAGCGGCGTAGCTCGGTTGTCTCATGAAGGATCCGCAGCGAGCTGCTCAGCCCGGTCTACCACATTGGACAGCAACATGGCGCGAGTCATCGGGCCAACGCCGCCGGGGTTTGGCGAGACCCACGCGGCCTTTTCCCACACGTCGGCAGCAAAGTCGCCCTGGATCTTCCCCTCGGCAGACCGTGATACACCGACGTCAACAAGGATGGCCCCGTCACGAATCATGCTGGCATCAATAAGGCCCGGAGACCCAGCGGCACCGATGATGATGTCGGCCTGACTGGTGTGCCCGGCGAGGTTACGGGTACCGGTGTGACACAGGGTGACGGTGCAGTTCGCGGAACGACGGGTCAGCAGCAGCCCGAGCGGGCGGCCCACCGTCGTACCGCGTCCGACCACGCAGACGTTGGCACCCGGCAGCTCGATGCCATGGCGGGTCAGCAGCTCAACAATGCCACGCGGGGTACACGGCAGCGGGGCCGGCTCGTTGAGGACAAGACGCCCTAGTGATGCTGGCGTCAAGCCGTCGGCGTCCTTGTCAGGGTCGATGAGGTTAAGCGCCCAATTAGTGTCGATATGGCGTGGCAGCGGTAGCTGGACGATGTAACCGGTGCAATGTGGGTTGGCATTGAGTCCACGGATCTCCTGGGCGAGGTCCTCCTCGGTGACGTCGGCAGGCAAGTCAACACGAATCGATTCAATACCCACCTGCGCACAGTCGCGATGCTTGCCAGCGACGTATTGGTGCGAGGCCGGGTCGTCCCCGACGAGCACGGTGCCCAGTCCCGGTACGACGCCCTTACCGCGCAGGGCTGCTACACGTTCGGCTAGCTCGGACTTGATCGCGGCGGCAGTGGCCTTGCCGTCGAGTTTCTGGGCGGTCATGGATCCTCCTTGTGTCACGACCTCAACAGGTCACCATTTTTCCACGAGACTCGCGTTCCCTCGACCACCGTCGTGACGAGGTCAATAACCCGATCAATCGTTGTTTCATCCATCACCGCGGGCAAACTGACGAGGTCCTCGGGCCAATCGACGTCCAGATGCTGTGGCCGATCCCAATGCAATGACCCGACCACGCCAACTCTACGCAGCCGGTCTGCCAGCTCATCGGCGCCCGGGTGACGAAGCACCATCGCACAGCAGGCCGCGGGATTGACGACCCTGGTCGCATCCAAGCCTCTTAAAAGAGCATCGCGGGTCTGCCCCACCCGGCGAGCGAACTCAGCAAGGTTAAACCTTTCAAACTCAGCACGGGCGTTGTCGTCGGGAGGAACGGGAGCCCAGCAGTCGTCGGCCAGGTCTTCGGTTTCTTCAAAGGTGTCAAGGCCCCGATGCTTCAAAAACCGACGACGGGCCGCCGTAAGAAGCTCGTCCTTGTCGCCTCGCCTCCCAACAAACCGCGAGAGGTCCTCGTTTGCGTCTACCCATGCCACCTCGGTCAGGGGAAGAAGCTTGCGAGTACTGACCACTTCGATGTCAGCAGGGGTAAACGACGGACCGAGAAAAGAATGAGTGCGATCGACGACGACCGACACACCGTCATGACAGGCCTGTTCTAGCACCTCGATGAGCTTCGCGCCTGGCTGGATTCCGAATGTTTCGCTGGTCAACACTGTCGGGTGTTCACCGTGCTGTCGGCAGGCGGCGACGGCATCGGCAAGAGCATCCGCGTCGAGCTGGAAGTCGTCGTCGACCGGCAGCCGGTGCACCCGGTACCCCTCTAACTGCCATGGAGTGATCATCGTCTGACAGGAGAACCAGGGCACCACTAGGGTGTTCGATCGATGTCTCTTACCACTACAGCCGTCGTCACGAAGCCATCTGGCGGTTACTGCGAGGGCCTGCCGTCCGAGCGCCGTCATCGTCGTCACTGTCACACCACCACACAATTCATCAGCAATTCTCATACCATTAACCAGCTACTCTCCCAGCCTCCGACTGCCATCGGTAGACCAGTGTCATGCACACATCGCATCCTCGCCTTACCCGTTTGGTGAGCGCGTCAGTTGCCGCCGGCATGGCTGTTTGTGGGTTCGCCGCACCCCTCGTAAGCCATGCTCAGCCCAACAGCAAGCCCACCTTTGACGCGTCCAGCATCCCGAAGAAACACACCACCGTCAGCTCGACGAATACTGCCAGCGGCAAGATCAAGCACGTCTGGCTCATCATTTTGGAAAATAAATCCTACGACGCTACGTTTTCGGGACTCAACTAGAACTCCTACCTGTGGAAAGAGCTACCAAAGCAGGGCGCTCTGCTACCCCACTACTTCGGCACCGGCCACTACTCTCAGGACAATTACACCTCGATGGTTTCCGGACAGTCCGCTGAAATGGACCTCCAGTCCGACTGTGACGTCGCAAATACTAACTTCGGCTCGAACTCTTCTATCATTGACCGTCACGCTGGCCCGCAGTTCGGTCGTGACGACAATTACGGCCAAGTCCTTTCCCTCGCCGGCCCAAACGCCAACGACGGTAAGAATGGCTGTACCTACCCTAAGGATATTCCTACCCTCTTTAACCAGTTCGATGCCGCTGGGGTCACCTGGAAGGGATATGCCCAGGATTTGCGCAACCATCCCGGCCGCGAGGACGGCCTAGCTGGTTCCCCGGGCACCCGGGAGAACACCCCGGATAAGAACCCTAAAGCTATGAAGCCAACCAGGGAGGACAAGGCCAGGGGCATCACCTCTTTCACCGGGGCGCAGCCTGACGACCAGTACGTCGCCAAGCATTTCCCTTTCCCGTGGTTCCACTCGATTGTCGGTAATGACGGCACCGGCAAAGACTCCCTAACCAAGCCGGTCGACGGTGGCACCCCGTCAGACTCTAAACACATTGCGAACGCCGACGACCCGTCGCACGGACTTCTCGCCGATTTAGCCAAGCCCGCCGATCAGGTACCGTCCTTCAACTGGATCACGCCGAACAACTGTTCCGACGCCCACGACGCCATCTGTAAGGGCAACAACCTGTCTGGCCTGTTCGACACTGTCGGCAAACCCGACTACTCCAAGCCGCTAACCACCCCGCCGAAAAACCACACCGGTGGTCTCTACGCCGCCGACCTGTGGCTGCGCTACTACATCCCACTCATTGAAAAGTCAGCAGCCTTTAAGGACGGCGGCCTCATCGACGTCACCTTTGACGAAGCCAACCCACCATTCACCGACATGTCGTTCAATAACGCGACCGACGAGTCAGACGTCGCTAATGTCGCTCGCAAAGATGAGTTGTACAACTACTCCTCACAGACCATCAAGAATCTCGACGAGGGGTACAAGAAGTACGCGGCCAACACCTTCCCGAAGCCGTCTACGATGTCGAAGAACTACATCAAGGCCGACCTTGCTGGCCAGAACATCAACGGCAAAGACGTCGACTGGGAGCCAACTGGCCCGAATTCAACCCTCGATACCGACGAGCATGGCAACCAGCTATTCCCTGGGCCTGGTAATAACGGCTACATCACCCGCCCGCCCTCCTGCACACAGGACACCGACCTGGTCAACGCCGACAAGTCCAACTGCGTGCATGGGGCTAAAAACACCGGCGCTGGCTGGGGCTATTCTAAGGCCAAGACGATCGGCGTCACCAACACCGCTGGTACGTCTAAACTAATCGGTAAGATCACTGTCACCGATCTCGGTCGCAAGGTCAGCGGTGAGGGCATTCCTGCGGGCGCCTACGTCGGTAAGGTCACTAGCCAAGGACCGAAGATGATCACTGATCCGAAAGACGCGGTGACGAGTTCTTCCTTCACCATCGTCGATGCCCATGACAAGCCGCTCAACACCACCGCTAACGTCACGTCAGTGACCCTGTCGGCGACTGGAATTCCCGGTCACCTAGCCGATGATCAGTCCCCTCTGGCTACCTTTAACGCCCAGGACGCTACCCCGGGAGGCGGGGCCACCGGCTCGGTTCTCATCTCCCCGTACATCAAGCCGGGGACCATCTCAAACACTTACTACAACCACTTCTCGTGGCTGCGCACCATGGAGGATCTCTTCGAGGTTTCCAAGGGCAAGGACACTCGTCAGCTTGAAGCCGGCACTGTATCCACCGGTCTCGATGGGGCCGGCCATCTCGGCTTCGCCGCCCAGGCCGGCCTGGGAACCTTCGGAACGGATGTTTTCAACAACCTTCCGGCCGACCCGGCCCCCTCGACCATTCCGAGCACTCCACCGTCGTCAACCTCATCGGTAGCCCCCTCTGAAACTGCGTCAGTGGTTCCGTCGAGCAATGCCTCCGTGCCGGCAGCTCCCACTGCCACCACTACCACGAGCACTGCACCCGATGCCCCTGGTAACGGATCGCACGCCAGTTTGCCGCGTACTGGTAGTGACAAAGTTTCCGACCCTGCTGCCACAGAATCGGGCGCTGCCGGTCTGATCGTCGTCGGCGTCGCTGTCTCGGCCTGGGCCATCCGTCGCAACCGCCACTGAAGAGGTAAGGAATGAATAGCCTCACACTCGCCACGAGCCTCCGCAAGGCTGCCGTCGTTGGTATGTGCGCTGGGGTCACCCTGGTCTCGGGATGTTCCGCATCCTCCCAAGGCACTGCCTCATCCACACCGTCAGCCTCGGCCAAGGTTGGCGATCCTGCTGAGCAGCTCGCTGCCCAATCGATACCCTCTTGGTTGCCCTCGCAGAGCGCCCCCGCAACCGTCGTCGGAACCCTCCAGAAGCCGGCCCTCTCCTACCAGGGGGTCAAGGTCAAGGTAAACCTTGATCGCGGCAACTCTGTAGTGATGAACATCAACGGTCCGATGGCTCCTCCTGGGACCAAGGTCGGCGCCGAGGAAGCAGATCTCACCTGGACAGTGATGGTCTCCGAGGCGACCGGGACGGTCCCACTGTCGGTTAAACAGTTCAACGTCCAAGACGAGACCGGTGAATATCACTGGGCTCAGCCGGTCACGGGATCCACGATCCCGGCCAAGATCAGCAAAGGTCAGAAGGTAACTTTTACGACCCACACTATCGCCTCTGCGGGCGAGGGCATGGTTCGATGGGCCCCTGACGGCGAGCATGTCATCGCTCTGTGGGACTACATCGCCGAGCTTGACTGACACCTCGTGAAGAATTGTCAGAGGGCCCGAACCGCACAAGGCTCGGGCCCTCTGATGCGCTCCACGGATCCCACTCCAGAAATCCCCTACCAGGAGCGTGGAATCAGTGGAAGAAGTGCCTGGTCCCGGTGAGGTAAAGGGCAATCCCAGCCTTACGGCAGGCCTCAATGGTCTCATCATCGCGGATCGATCCGCCCGGCTCAACGATCGCCTTAACTTTGGCGTCAAGGAGCACCTGAGGACCGTCGGCGAAGGGGAAGAAGGCGTCAGAGGCAGCCACCGATCCGGCAGCTCGGCCTCCAGCCCGCTCCACCGCAAGACGGCAGGAATCGACGCGGTTGACCTGGCCCATACCAACGCCAACTGAGGCGCCGTCGTGGGCCAGCAGGATAGCGTTAGACTTCACCGAACGGCACGCTTTCCACGCGAAGAGGAGGTCGGCCAAGGTGGCATCGTCAACGGGGTCGCCGGCGGCCAGGGTCCATTGGGTTGGGTCATCACCCTCAGCTTGAAAGACATCGGCCTCCATAGCCAGCAGGCCACCGTCAATCTGGCGCAGTTCCCAGCCAGCCGCCTTCGGGGCCGGGGCCTCCAGCAGACGGATGTTCTTCTTACGAGACAGAATCTCGACGGCGCCGTCCTCGTAACCGGGAGCGACGACAACCTCGGTGAAGATTTCAGCGACTTGTTCGGCCATCGTGACGCTGACTGGTCGGTTGGTGGCGATGACACCGCCGAAAGCGCTCAGGGAGTCACAGGCGTGAGCCTTGCGATGGGCTTCGGCGATGTCGGAGCCGATGGCAATGCCGCACGGATTGGAGTGCTTAATGACGGCAACACACGGCTCGGCGAAGTCAAAAGCGGCACGACGGGCCGAGTTGGTGTCGACGTAGTTGTTATAACTCATGGCCTTGCCGTGGAGCTGACGAGCACCGGCCAGACCAGGTTCTCCAGGGCTCTGATATACTGCAGCCGCTTGGTGGGAGTTCTCGCCATAGCGCAGCGGGTGAATGAGCTCGCCAGTCATACCGACGAAGCTCGGCACCCCGTCGACGCAGACACCGTCGCGGGCGGCAAACCAAGTGGCCACAGCAACGTCATAGGCAGCTGTGTGGGCGAAGGCGCGGGCGGCCAGGATGCGGCGCTCCTCAGTGGTGTACCCACCCTCGGACAGAGCGCGAGCAAGGTCCTCGTACTGGTCCGGGTTCGTCAGGACAGCGACGCTGGCGTGGTTCTTAGCGGCTGCCCGCACCATCGAAGGACCGCCAATATCAATCTTCTCGATGCACTCGTCGAAATCTCCCCCGCGTGCCACGGTCTCCGAGAAGGGATAAAGATTACACACGACGAGATCAAAGGGCTTCACCTCTAAAGCAGCCAGCTGGTCGCGATGAGATTCCAGGCGACGGTCAGCGAGGATCCCGGCGTGCACCTTCGGGTGCAGAGTCTTGACGCGTCCGTCAAGGCACTCCGGGAACCCCGTCACCTCACTCACCTCCGTCACCGTCACTCCGTGAGATGCCAACTCTTTGGCGGTCGTCCCCGTCGAGACCACCTCGACCTGAGCGTCGATGAGGGCCGTAGCCAACCGGTCAAGACCGGACTTGTCGTAGACGGAAACGAGGGCGCGACGGATGGGTTGACGTTCGCTCACTGGGGATCCTTCCGGGACGATTCGGTGTCGAGTTCTTTTATGCCGGGACGAACCCCGGCAAGTTCTGTAACAACCTCGACGAGCATCTCACGTTCCTCCACCTTGATGCGTTCGTGAAGCGACTCGACGGTGTCGTCGGCTAAGACAGGCACAGCCCGCTGGGCGAGGATTCGGCCGGTGTCGACTCCGGCGTCAACCATGAAAACGGTAGCCCCGGTAATTTTGACCCCGTATTCCAAAGCATCACGGGGACCATGGATTCCGGGAAAGGACGGCAGCAAGGCTGGGTGGGAGTTAATGGTGCGTCCGCCAAACCGATCCAAGAAGGCTTGTCCGAGCAACTTCATGAACCCGGCACAGACGACCAAGTCAGGGTCGTAGCGAGCGACGTCATCAGTCAGACGGGCATCCCAAGCCGCGCGCATAGCGGTTTGCACATCACTGCGCGATAGCGGCTCAGCAAAGGTCGGGATGCCGGCTGTTTGGGCCCGATGCAAGGCGACAGCGTCGGGTTGATCGGAACCGACGGCGACGACGCTCACCTGCTCGGGCAGGGTGTCGATGAGGGACTGCAACAGAGTTCCGGTGCCCGACACGAGGACAACGACGCGAAAAGCCACGACCCTACTCTAGGCCCTCTGAGTCTACGACGGGCGTGACGCGAGGACAGTTGACAACGCGGTGAGGGTGGCTATGGCCGCTTGGGCAGCCACATAACCCTTGTCCCCGTGGGAGCCCTTGAGCCCAGCACGGTCGAGAGCTTGGGCCTCATCGTTACAGGTCAGAAGGCCAAACCCAATAGGGGTTTTGGTGTGTACTGCGACGTCCGTGATGCCGCGGGTAGCGGCGTCGCAGACATAGTCGAAGTGCGAGGTTCCTCCCCGAATGACCACTCCCAGGGCAACGAGAGCGTCAAAGTGGTCGGCCAGGGAAGCGCAGGCCACCGGCAGTTCGAAGGATCCTGGCACCCGGACGACGGCTGGGTCACGCACTCCACAATCAGCCAGTCCGCGCAGGGCACCGTCGAGTAGCCCAGCCATGACTGTGTCGTGCCACTGAGATGCAACGACGGCAATCCTGAGACCGCTGCCGTCGAGGCCGTTGAGGTCGGGGGCTGCGGGGCCGAGGGTGGTGCGTGAACTCATGAACGGTCTCCTTTGATACTAGGGGCGGGTGTAATGGGAGTCGCGTGGGTACTGGTGAGAGGCTGCGTGGAGATCTTGCTGAGGTCGTCGCCGAGTGTCAGCACATGTCCCATTCGGTCACGTTTGGTGCGGAGGTACCGTTCGTCCTCAGGACGGGCTGGGGTCCCGAGCGGAGACATTGTCACCTCGAGTCCCCTCTCGCGCAATGCCTCAGCCTTGGCTGGGTTGTTCGTAAGGAGCCGGACGTTCGTGATGCCGATATCGGCCAGGATTGCGACGGCTGCCCCGTACTCGCGAGCGTCGACGGGTAAACCGAGGTCGGTCTGGGCGTCAACGGTGTCTAGACCGCCATCCTGGGCACAGTAGGCCGCAATCTTGTTGAGCAGGCCAGTAGCGCGCCCTTCATGGCCGCGCAGTAAAATAATTGCCCCGCCATGACGGCAGACGTGTTGCTGGACGGCCACCAGCTGATCGCCGCAGTCACAGCGCAGTGACCCCAGGGAATCCCCGGTGAGGCACTCCGAGTGCACCCTCACCCAGGCCGGACCACCGTCGTCAGCGTCTATTCCTTTCTCGCCTGTCAGCAGAACGTGCTCGGCCCCAGTGAGGTTGTCTCGGTAACCAGTTATCGTGAACTGACCGTAACGGGTTGGCAATTGGGCGCTGGCCAAGGCCAACACTCGCTGGATCGGGGCGACCGAGAGCGGGTCATGAGTCTGACGCCACAGGGCAAGCTGGTCGATCGTGATGAAGGCCAAGCCCTCGGTGCGGGCCAGATCAGCAATGGCATCGGCGCGCAGACACATGCCGTCATCTCCGACGAGTTCACCGATGAGACCGACCGGTTCTAGGCCCGCCAGCCGCGCCAGATCGACGGCAGCCTCGGTGTGACCGCGTCTGTCCAGCACTCCCCCAGCTCGGGCCCGAAGAGGCAACACGTGGCCAGGACGGACGAGGTCTGTCGGCGTCGAAGCGGCGTCAGCGAGCACCCGGGCTGTGCGGGCACGCTGGGCGGCGTCAATGCCTGTGGTGATGCCGCGGGCCGCATCGACGGCAACGGTGTAGCGGGTACGCAGTGGATCCTGGCTGGTCGGCCACATGAGAGGCAGGCCAAGCTGGTCAGCTCTCTCCTCGGTCATGGGTGCGCACAAATAGCCGGAGGTGTGACGCACCATCCATCCGACCCAGCACGGTTCAGCGAGTTCTGCGGCCAGGATGGCGTCGCCCTCGTTCTCCCGATCGGCATCGTCAGTGACGAGCACCGGCCGTCCAGCACGCAGCTCGGTCAGGGCTTCCTCGATGGTGTTCAGCATGACCTCTCCTTGTTCGTCAGAGCTTCCAAATACTTTGCGATGACGTCGACCTCGACGTTGACCTCATCACCGAGCGTCAGCGCTCCCAGCACGGTTCCGGTGAGGGTCGCCGGGATGAGGCTCACCTCAAACCACTCCGGGGTCACCGCGCAGACCGTCAACGATGTGCCGTTGATCGCAATTGATCCCTTCTCGGTGATGTAGCGCGACAAGATAGTGGGGACGGTAAATCGGAATACCTCCCAGTGATCCCCGGGAGTGCGGGAGACGAGCTCGGCAGTCCCGTCGACATGGCCCTGGACGATGTGCCCGCCAAGTCGATCCCCTACTGACACCGGGCGCTCCAGATTAACCCTGATACCCGCGGCTAGGTGTCCCAGCGCGGTCCGGTTAAGGGTCTCGGCCATGACGTCACAGCCGAAGAAGTCCTCGTCAAGCTCGGTGATTGTCAGGCAGGTACCGTTGACGGCGATAGACGACCCAAGCCGAGCGTCCGAGCAGACCAGTGGTCCGCGGATGGCGAGTCGGGCGGAGTCCCGTCCCCTTTCGATGGCGAGAACCTCGCCAATTTCCTCGATGATTCCGGTGAACATGGTCTCCTCACTCATGATGTGCGTGGATCTGAATGTCGGGGCCCAATCGGGTCACGTCGTCGATGACGAAGTGGTGCGCTTGGGACAGGGAGGTAACGGTGGGGTCGATGACGGCCGCCCGACCGTCCCCCAACACCATCGGAGCTAGATGGGCGATGACCTCGTCGACCAGGTCGGCAGCAAGAAAGGCCCCGGCCAGCCGTGGTCCGCCCTCTAGCCACACCCGGTGGATGCCCCGATGCCACAGTTGGTCGAGCACCTCGACGGGATCGTGGCTGCGAATGTGCAGGGTTGGAGCTGAGTCGTCGCGCAAATGACAATCAGCGGGGAGGTCTCGTAGCCCCACGACGACTCGTAACGGCTGGCGGGTCACTCCGGGAAGGCGAACGACGAGTCGCGGGTCGTCAGCCAGGGCGGTTCCAGTGCCGATGACAATAGCCCCGCACCGGGAGCGGCCGAGCTGCACCTGGTGACGGGCTTCTTTCCCGGTAATCCACTGACTGGTTCCGTCGGGGGCAGCGCTGCGTCCGTCGAGGCTCGCGGCGTACTTCCAGCACACGCGGGGGCGCCGGTGGATTTGGCTGAAGGTCCAGTCGGCGTTGAGGGTCGTCGCTTTCTCGCCAAGAACCCCGGTGACAGCCTCGACGCCGTGGGCACGCAGCCACTGTTCTCCCCCGGATGCCGCCGGGTTAGGATCCGGCTGGGCGATGACGACGCGGGTAATTCCGGCGTCGAGAAGGGCATGGCTGCATGGACCGGTACGTCCGGTGTGGTTGCACGGCTCCAAGGTGACGACAGCGGTGGCTCCCCTGGCACCATCGCCAGCCTGGCGTAGTGCTTCGATTTCAGCGTGCGGTGTTCCCGCTCCGCGATGCCATCCCTGACCTATCACCCGCTCATCGGCGACGATGACGCAGCCGACACGCGGGTTCGGATCCGGGCATGGTGATTTTCCCGCCATATTCAGGGCGAGCGTCATGGCGGCGTCCCACCGCTGGTCCATGTGTCCTCCCGAGCCGTTGCGGCTCCGGGGGTGCGCAAGAACGACACACAGGGCTGACGATGACGCCAGCCACTTACCGTGCTACCTCCCATCCGGACTGTAACCGTCGGTACCGGAATTTCACCGGTTCAACCTCACCGCCACGAAGGCGGCTCGGGTCGCGGACTATCACCGCCGGTTCGGACTTTCACCGACCCCGGAGCACGTGTGCTTGTAGTCAAGTATGCACCCGTTCGCCATGGCGTGCGGCATCACCTCACAGGTTTGTTACCACAGACGGTCCGAAACAGCTCAAGGTCGGTCAGTGGTGTCCTCATCGTCAAGGGCGTCCTGGTTGTTTTGAATAGAGTCGTAGATATCGTGACCGATTGCCTTATCGTCAACCGGCTCTGCGGTGGCATTCTCGGGGGTACCCTCGTCCTGCTTAGCTTCAGCTTCTCGCTTGACGGCCGCCATTTTCTCGACCTTCTGCTCAGCTTTTATCTTCTTCTTAGCGGCCCGGTTGCGAGCCTTCCTCTCGGCTTTGACGGCGTGGTTCGTCTTGCGCTCCTGACGGCGCTCCGCGCGTCCTTGACGCGACTCTTCTGATCTCAAGCGTCGCGACAAGCCGATGACGAAACCGCACAGCATCGTCACGAAGGTCAAGATGCCGACGGCGCACCCAGCGGTAGCCGGCATAATCGTGCCTACCTCACTGAGTCGCTCGTCCCCCAGGCTTCCACTACTGAGCAATCCCAAGACGCCGAGCACAAGTCCCGATGCCAGACCAGTCAGGGCGCCAAGCCCAGACCCGATCTCAAATTCGGCTTCCGGTAGGGACCTCATAACGAGGATTCCACCGATGATCGCAGCAACGACCGGTACGGCAAACCACGCGCAGGCAGCCGGGCTCAGCGGACTGTTAGAGGGTAGGGCGCCAAGCACCGGGAGGGCCGGGAGGATGCCGAGGTGAGTTCCCAGTGGGGATACAAAGGTTCCGGTACCAAAGGCGAAACCTGAACCCATCGTCCATGCGGTGCCCCACAGCGCCATGGTCGGCAACCATGCCAACTGCACGAGGATGAGGCAAAACCCGCCCCAACCGGTGGCACCCGTCTGCTGGTGCAGATGAATCACCCGATTTGCATGAACCAATAGCGCCACGGCCAGCGCCGCTGATCCGCCTGCCAGACAGACGGCGACGGTTGACCCGATGGCTCTCGGCAGTCCTCGGGCCCAGTGTGGTAACCGGCTCAACGGATTGATGTGGGCGCCACGGCATGCCCCGACGAACCCTGAACACAGTCCGATGAGCAATGCCCCAACCATGGCGGTGAGCCAATGGGGGGTCGCTACACCAGCCGCCATCATGACGGCCGCTAGCAACTCGACCGTAGTGTGGAGAGCTATTGCCTCACCGACGTGTCGACGTGTCGGTTTTTTGTCGTGCCGGTGCCATAGCACGCGAGCACCGTACCGGCAGGCTTCTTCGCCCAGCAGCAGGCTCACGCACGTGAGACCGAGCGGAATGAGGCCAATGTGCACCCCAATGATGTCAACAGGCGCCCCATGGCCGCTCAGCCACAGACTCGACGCTGCTGTCAGAATGCTAGGAAATGAGCGTCCGTTATTGGCCAGCCATTCGGGAACGATGATTCCGGCGACAGCGAGCCATTGTGCCAGGATTGCGGCCGCTGCGGCTACCAGGACGACGACTGGCCACGGCCATGGCAAGCGCGGCTCTCGGGGCTCGTTGGCCTTGGAGGACTCGATGACGAACCTCGCCGAGGTCGATGTCGAGCCTGATCTGACCATGTGGGGATCCTGTTCAGTTCGGGGAAGGAAGGTATAGCGAACCCTACCGTCCACCACCAACTATTTCGGTTACCGCGCCAGAGGCTCCACAGCGCAAGAGCCCAGTCCCCATGGGACCGGGCTCTTGCGTTCAGACGATTAAGGCGTCACTTCTTGAGGGAATCCATCGCCTCGTGAGCCAGCCGAGCGGTCTCGGTCGGGGTCTTGCCGACGCGGACGCCGACAGCCTCAAGAGCTTCCTTCTTGGCCGCCGCAGTACCCGAGGACCCAGACACGATGGCACCGGCGTGGCCCATCGTCTTGCCCTCCGGAGCGGTGAATCCAGCCACGTAAGCAACAACCGGCTTGGTGATGTGCTCGGAGATGTACTTGGCGGCACGCTCCTCCGCGTCGCCACCGATCTCACCAATCATGACGATGATGTCCGTCTCCGGATCATCCTGGAAGGCCTGTAGGGCATCGATGTGGGTGGTGCCAATGATCGGGTCACCACCGATGCCGATGGCGGTCGAGATACCCAGGTCACGCACCTCGTACATGAGCTGGTAGGTCAGGGTGCCCGACTTCGAGACCAGGCCCACGCGACCGGGGCCAGTAATGTCGGCCGGGACAATGCCGGCGTTGGACTTCCCAGGGCTGATGATGCCCGGGCAGTTTGGGCCGATGATGCGAGTCTTGCCGGAGCGCTGGGCAGCGGTGAAGAACTCCGAAGTGTCCTTGACCGGTACGCCCTCGGTAATGCAAACCACCAATGGCATCTCGGCCTCGACGGCCTCCATGACAGCTGACTTGGTGAACTTCGCCGGGACAAAGATCACCGACACATTAGCGCCGGTGGCCTCGACGGTCTCCTTGACGCTGCCATAGACCGGGACGGTAGTGCCACCGTTGAAGTCGACGGTCGTACCGGCCTTACGAGGATTGACGCCACCGACGACGGCGGTACCGGAGTCGAGCATGCGCTGAGTGTGCTTCATGCCCTCCGAACCGGTCATGCCCTGGACGATGATCTTGGAGTTCTGGTCGAGAATGATCGCCATGTCTCAGGCCTCCTTGGATGCGAGCTCGGCGGCCTTGCTGGCGGCCTCGTCCATGGTCGGGACCATGGTCACGAGCGGGTGGTTGAATTCCTCGAGGATCGTGCGGCCTTCGGCCACAGCGTTACCGTCCAGACGGACGACGAGCGGCTTGGTGGCTTTGTCGCCCAGCTTCTCGAGGGCGCCCTTAATGCCAAGCGCCACCTGGTCACAGGCGGTGATACCGCCGAAGACGTTGACGAACACGGAATGCACCTGCTCGTCACTCATGATGAGATCGAGGCCGTTGGCCATGATCTCTGCCGAGGCGCCGCCACCGATATCGAGGAAGTTGGCAGGGGCGGGGGATCCCGGGAAGTTCTCGCCAGCGTAGGCAACGCAGTCGAGGGTGCTCATAACGAGGCCGGCACCGTTTCCGATGACGCCGACGTTGCCGTCAAGTTTGACGTAATTGAGACCGAGCTCACCGGCACGCAATTCGAGCGGGTCGGTGGTGGCGCGGTCCACCAAGGCCGCATGGTCGGGCTGACGGAACGACGCGTTGTTGTCGACGGTCATCTTGCCGTCGATAGCAAGGATGCGTCCGTCACCGGTCTTGATCATCGGGTTGACCTCAACGAGGGTGGCGTCCTCATCACGGTAGGTCTCCCACAACTTGATGACAGCCGGGGCGATGGCGTCCTGCTCACTCTCTGGGAAACCGGCCTGGGTGAGGATCTCGCGGGCCTTGGCGTCGTCAATGCCGTCAATCGGATCGACCGGCACCTTGGCGAGGGCCTCGGGGCGCTCCTTAGCGAGAGTCTCGATGTCCATGCCGCCCTCACGCGAGCACATCGCCAGGTAGCGTCGCTCCCCACGGTCAAGCAGGATCGAGAAGTAGTACTCCTCAGCAATGTCAGCACCTTCAGCGATCATCACCTTGTGAACGGTGTGACCCTTGATGTCCATACCCAGGATGGCTTTGGCGTGCTCGGCTGCCTCCTGAGGGGACTTGGCGATCTTCACGCCGCCAGCTTTGCCACGGCCACCCACCTTAACCTGTGCCTTGACGGCGACAACGGGGGTACCCAACTTCGCTGCGGCCTCGGACGCCTGCTCGGGAGTCTCCGCGACGACGCCCCGAAGCACGGGAACACCGTGCTTCTCGAACAGGTCGCGGGCTTGGTATTCGTACAGGTCCACAATCTCTCCACTCTGCGAGTCAACCGGCCGTAGACGGGCCGGGGACGGAGCTGACGCCAACCCGCCACCTCGAACAAGAATGTTCACGTTGGGGTGGAAACGGTTGGTCGTTTGCCCACCGGGAACAGGTTAACAACCTCGACGGCCCACTGCCCACTCGGTGTTACGACGCCGAGCAATCTAGCCGCTCGTAGCAGCCGACGATTAGCATCTCCTCACAGTTTCTCCAACGGCGCGAATCGCAGCGCCAGCCTTTTGAGCCCAGCCGATCCGAAGTCGACGTCAGCCTTCGCGTTGTCGCTTTTGCCGGACGTGGCCTTGACGGTTCCCAGCCCGAAGGTGGAGTGAAGTACCTTGTCCCCTACCGACAGCGCGAGGGCACGTCCTTTGGGCGCGCTTGCTAGCCCTCGCCCAGAACCAAAAGCCGGAATGTCGTCGCGTAGGGACCCGCGTGCTGATTGAGAGCGGTCACTCGCCGACGTTGACCATCCCACCGAGGCCTGACCGATTCTCTCCCAATCAATGAGGCGTGGGGGGATCTCGTCAACGAATCGGCTCGGCGGGTTGTACTGGGCCTCGCCCCACATGGTGCGCACCGAAGCCCGCGACAAAAACAGCTGTTTGCGGGCGCGAGTGATACCGACGTAGGCCAATCGCCTCTCCTCGGACAGTTCGGTGGCGTCGGCAAGGGACCTCATGTGAGGGAAGACACCGTCCTCAAACCCAGTGATGAAGACCGTATCGAATTCCAGACCTTTTGCAGTGTGCAGGGTCATAAGGGTGACGACTCCGTCAGAGTCGGCAGGAACCTGGTCGGAATCGGCCACCAAAGCGATCTGCTCCAGGAAGGCCGGCAGGGAGTCGTCGCCAGACAGCTCAAGGTCTTCGACGGTATCCTGCTCAGCCTCCTCAATGTCGACAGTATGGACTCTGGCGACGAATTCCTGGGCCACCGAGGCGAGCTCGATGAGGTTTTCCAGTCTCGTCTCATCCTGTGGGTCCTTGGAGTTCTCTAATTCGGCGATGTAGCCGGATTCTTTCAGGATCGAGCTGGCGATCTCGTCAGCGCGTTTCCCCTGCTCCACCATCGCGATGTGGTCGTCCATGAGACTAACGAAGGCTCGGATCTGATTGACCGACCTGGTTGCCAGAGCGTCGATCTCGTCGATCCGTTTCAGGGCCTCCCAGAAGCTAATCCGGCGAGCTGTAGCAAACATCTCGACGGCCGCCTCGGCTCGCGTCCCAATGCCGCGACGCGGTGTATTGAGAATGCGACGCAGGGAAACATCATCGGAGGGGTTCGCGATGGCGCGTAGGTAACTGACGGCGTCCCGGACTTCTTTGCGCTCGTAGAACCTCACACCGCCGACGACGCGATAGGGCAGGCCGGTGCGGATGAAGACATCCTCGAAGGCCCTCGACTGAGCGTTGGTGCGGTAAAAGACGGCCACCTGTCCGTAGCTGGTGCGCCCCTCATCGACGAGTTCGTCAATCCGTCGGGCTACCCAAGCGGCCTCGTCATGTTCGGTATCGGCGACATATCCGACGATCTTGTCGCCGTCTCCCTGGTCGGTCCACAGATTCTTGACAGGACGACTCGGATTCATCTTGATGAGATTATTTGCAGCGGAAAGAATCGTCTGAGTAGAGCGATAATTCTGCTCCAACAGAATCGTCCTAGCCCCTGGGAAATCCTTCTCGAAGTCAAGGATGTTTCGGATTGTCGCGCCCCGGAATGCGTAAATCGACTGATCCGAGTCACCAACCACCATGAGCTCTGGCGGATCGACACTGCGAGCACCGTCATCTAATTCGACCGGGTCATCCCCACACAGCTCACGAATGAACTGATATTGGGCGGTGTTAGTGTCCTGGTACTCATCGACGAGGACGTGCCTAAAACGGCGTCGGTACTGTTCGCGAACCTCAGGGAACTGCCTCAACAGAGTGACGGTACACATGATGAGATCATCGAAATCTAAGGCGTTTGCGGCACGAAGTCTACGTTGGTATTCGGCGTAGACTTCACCATTGGTGCGGTCATTGCCGGTACTTGCAGCCGCGCGCGCTTCATCCGGAGAAATAAGCTCGTTTTTTTGATTTGAGATCCAGTTCATAATAGCACGCTGCTGAAACTTCTTAGGATCCAAATTATGATCGCGGGTAACCAGAGTGACGAGTCTTTTGGCATCGGTATCGTCATAGATTGAGAAATTGCGGGAAATACCCAGGCGATCAATGTCGGTGCGTAGCATCCTCACCGCGGCAGAATGGAAGGTTGACACCCACATCGGTTTAGCGCGATTTCCTACCAGGTCTACGACGCGCGCCTTCATCTCAGCCGCCGCCTTATTGGTGAAGGTAATGGCCAAAATCGAACCAGGATGAACGCCCCGCTCCCCCACCAGATGCGCGATACGTCGCGTTAGAACTCTCGTCTTTCCCGAGCCTGCACCCGCGACGACGAGGACCGGCGATCCGGCGTGCAGCACAGCCTCGCGCTGGGGCTCGTTGAGGTCGGCCAGCAGGTCAGCAGGGGCGGCCGTCCCGGCCCTCGCTGGAGCATAGGCCGGCAAGACCCCGGGTTCAACGGGGCTGCGTCTCTCATTGGCCGATTCGAAAAACGAAAACAGATTCGGTGTCGTCATGGCGACTCACAGCCTACCGGCCCATAGCTGCCTCCGGCGTGGCATAGAGGGCATAGCCTCAAACGTTCACAGCGAATCGCATTCAAGAGCCCTGGACGTACCTCAACTTCATCCCCTGAGTTAGCGCGACAGGCTAGGAAGCACGCCCACCTGAATTGTTGGATGCCCCGGCCTAATCGGCTGAGGGGCTCGCGCATAATTCTCCTACCTTCTGGGATGGGGACGCAGTGCAGGCAAAGTAGTGCAGGCAAAGTGGTGCTGGCTGGTGGCCGACATGTTGGCGACCCGCCAGATGGGGCCTGCCCGAATGGCGCTAGATACCCCCGGTGAACAGATCTGGGCGCGTAACCAGACCGATTTTTTCAAGGGGAGCTCCTAACGGTGGGATCGCCCCACAATGGGCCAGGTGGCCATGCCAGAACCTGCCGACCAAGTTGATGAACACACAACGGCAATCGGATCTCCTCTGCGTCCTCACCCGGATGTGGTGCTAGTGGACTCGGGTTCTCGGACTTTTACCCATTGCCGGCCGCAATAGTGGCCAACGCTACGACCCGATGGGCCACGCCCGTGTTATAACTGGCACCGACGGCAAAAACGCACCGGGCCTTGGTTTCACAAACACGGCGGAACCCATGTTCTCTGTCACGTCCTATGGCGCAGCGATCGCCGTCTGCATCGACGGCGACCCTCTGGACTGTGGTGCTTTGACGGCCACAACTGCCGCTATCACATGCACGAGCTGAGGGCGAGTGGCGTGGCGCTCGGGATCGTCACGTGGCCAATCTGGCAGGTTGGCTGAGTCTGGTACACGATCGACGACATGGCAAACTCCCTGTGTACCGGTACACACGACCAGATCCTCCGCTGAGTCTGCTGCCGTGAATGCGCACGCACCTGAACGCGACCACGCTGCCAGACGTGATGAGCGTCATCACAGAGTTGACATATGCCGCGACTACCGCCTACGTTCTTGACAGACTCTCGAGTGAGGTCTTTATCTAATCCAGGAGCACTACCATGACTGCGGCCTTCAGCCACACCGTCGACGCCGACCTTCGCGCGGCTTCGATGATGATGTGCCGCCCGTGCTGCCTGCGAATGCTCGGCACCTGCTGACGGCGGGTTTATCTCCGCCGGCAGGACTTCCGTCCCTCTCCCACTGAATTTGAGCCAGTGGTCGACCTATACCCATATCTGTGTCGTGACGCATACCGGCATGCCACCCCGGACGACCCCAGGATAGGTGAGTCGTTCGCCACACCTATCTGCGACATTTCCAGGAGACTTATCATGAGCACACCTGCATCTTCGGCGTCCACCCCCGAGGCGCTTCCCGAAAAGCCCGGAGGACGCCACACCGGCCTCATCATTGGAGTCATCATCGTCGCGCTCGCAATCATCGCGGGCATCACTGTTGCAGTAGCCAAGAACAAGGAAGAAAACTCTGCCGCTGGCAAGACGACCGTCAAGATCGGGACGACTGAGGCTGCCGACGATTACTGGAACGTCATCAAGGAAAAGGCCGCTGCTGAGGGCATCAATATTCAGGTTGTCAGCTTCAACGATTACACCCAGCCTAACGTGGCGCTGTCCCAGGGGCAGGTCGACCTCAACGCCTTCCAGCACCTGCTTTTCCTAGCTGATTACAACGTCAAAAACCACGACAACATCACTCCACTAAGCGCGACCTACATCGTCCCGCTGAATGTCTACTCGAAGAAGTACCAGCAACTCTCCCAGCTGCCAGCCGGGGCCACCATCGCCATCCCGAACGATGCCACCAACCAGGGACGCGCCCTGTTGGTGTTGCAGAAGGCTGGCTTGGTGAAACTACGTGGCAGCGGCTCGGCGCTATCGACCCCCGCCGACGTCATCGCCAACCAGTCCAAGGTGAAGATTAAGGCGATCGATGCAGCTCAGACTGCCGCCTCCCTCGACGGCGTCGATGGTGCCGTCGTCAATAACAACTTCGCCGCGGATGCCGGACTGGACCGCAACAAGGCTATCTACACCGACGACGCTACCGGAAAGACGGCCGATCCGTACCTCAACATCATCGCGGTCAAGGACGCTGACAAGAACGACCCGACCTACCAGAAGGTCGCCAAGCTGTGGTCCGATCCCGACGTCGAGAAAGCCATTATCAAACAGTCTGGTGGCACCGCCAAGATCGCCTCCGGCCGTTCCAAGGCCGATCTGGACAAAATCCTCAGCGACCTAACTACCAGCATCAAAAAGTCAAACTCGTGACCCACATCCGATTTCCAGCGAGGCCTTCCACATGGCAACAGACATCGCGCCTTCCTCGGCGCCGCAGTGTCCCGACCACATCGTCTTCGATCACGTCACTAAGGAGTTTCGTACCCGCTCCGGCACAGTACGAGCCCTTGACGATGTGAGCTTGGCTATCAAGAGAGGTTCCATCTCAGCCGTCATCGGGCACTCCGGGGCTGGCAAATCCACTCTGGTGCGCCTCACCAACGGGTTAGAGACACCCACAAGGGGCCGCGTCCTGGTAGACGGCACCGATGTCGCCCAGCTCTCGGACAAGGCGATGCGACCGCTGCGCGCAGACATCGGGATGATCTTCCAGCAGTTCAACCTGTTCGGGTCAAGGACCATCTACGACAACGTTGCCTATCCGCTCAAGCTAGCTCGCTGGAAGAAGGTGGAGGAGAAAAAGCGCGTCACCGAGTTGCTGAGCTTCGTCGGGTTGACGAGCAAAGCCTGGGACCACCCAGACCAGCTCTCGGGTGGGCAGAAGCAGCGGGTTGGCATCGCGCGAGCTCTCGCAACGAAACCGTCGATTCTGTTGGCTGATGAATCCACCTCAGCCCTTGATCCAGAAACGACGGCCGATGTCTTATCGTTGCTCAAACGAGTCAATGCAGAACTTGGGGTGACGGTTGTCGTCATCACCCACGAGATGGAGGTCGTCCGCTCGATCGCCCAGCAGGTCTCAGTGCTAGAAGCTGGCCATCTCGTCGAGTCTGGGAGCGCCCGGCAGGTCTTTGCTCACCCACAGTCTGAGACCACCCAGCGCTTCCTGGCGACGATTATCGGCCAGCACCCTAACGGGGAGGAGCAGGCACGGTTGCAGTCAGAAAACCCTGATGCCCGACTCGTCGACGTCAGTTCGGTCGCCAGCGACTCTTTCGGGACCGCGTTAGCTCGCATAAGCCACACTGGGGCGACCTTCCAGATCGTCCACGGTGGTGTCATTGAGGTACATGACGGCTCGCTGGGCAATTACACCGTGGCCTTGTCTGGTCCGGCTCAGGCTGTCGAGCAGGCTGCTCGCATCCTCGACGAGGTATCCGACTCGGCGGCACCGGCCGTTCCTGCAATCGTCTCGACGACCGGCGAGGAGGCCCACTGATGAACGACTATTTGCGCCCTATCTATCTTCAGTCAATTTGGGAAACCCTCTTCATGGCCCTTATCACCCTCGTCATTGGAGGAATCTGTGGCCTAGTGCTAGGAAACTTGTTGTATGCCGCCCGGCGTGGTGGTCTACTGGCCAACAAGGCCGTTCACACCATCCTCAACATCATCGTCAACATCATTAGGCCGATTCCGTTTATCATCTTTATGACGGCTATCGCTCCCCTCACCCTCAAGGTCATCGGCACCACGATCGGAGTACGGGCGGCCACCTTCCCACTGTGCATCGCGGCGACCTTCGCCATCTCTCGGATTGTTGAGCAGAATCTCGTCACCGTTGATCCTGGTGTTATTGAGGCCGCCCGTGCTATGGGGGCCGGGCCGTGGCGAATCCTTTTTGACGTCGTTGCCCGGGAGGCGCTGGGGCCGCTGATTCTCGGTTACACCTACATCCTCATTGCGATTGTCGATATGACGGCCATCGCTGGCGCCCTGGGTGGCGGCGGTCTAGGTCAATTCGCCATTACCTACGGTTACCAGCGTTACAATTGGGCAGTCACAGCCATCGCAGTGGTAACGATCATCATCGTCGTGCAGTTGGCGCAGTTCTTAGGCAACTGGCTGGCCCGCCGCGCACTGCGGCGGTAAGCATTGCGGCGATATAGCGCACCCAGCGTATAATTCTTGACGACAACACCCATTCATTCCGGGTCCCCGACGCCGATTACCTCACAGCCGGTGCACGGGGGCCCGGTACTCTGTGCACATGACCCGGATCCCTCGCCAAAGATTCACTGTTCGCCGCGCACTGCACTGGACAGCGGGCGGGGTGGTTGCCGCCCAGATAGCCACGATGGCAGGACTAGTCGCCTTTAACGGCATCAAACGACGAGGCCGGCGCCCATACCGTTTCCCCACTGCACCAGTGGAACCCCTCGAAGTGTCCGGCCATCAGGTCGAGATTTTCACATTCGGACGCGATCTTTATGCGGCGATGATCTCCGATGTCGAGTCAGCTCAACACACCGTCTACCTTGAGACTTTCATCTGGAAGAACGACAATGTTGGGCGCCGTTTCCGGCAGTCACTCGTGGAAGCGGCCGCCCGCGGGGTCAAGGTTTATGCGATGTGGGACACCTTCGCCAACCTCGTTGTAGGCCCACGGTTCTTTCGGCAACTCGAGGGGGTGCAGGTACGGGCCCAGCCTCTCGTCACCCCCTCATGGATGCCGACGCTGCGCAATCTGGGGCGAGACCACCGCAAGCTCCTCATCGTCGATTCCAAAGTCGCCTACATCGGCGGTTACAACATCGGCGCCCTCTACGCCGACCGCTGGCGCGACACCCATGCTCGTATTACCGGCCCCGCCGTCGGGGAACTCGAAAATGCCTTTGTCGATATGTGGAATCAGCGTCCCAAGGGAGCTCTGGCCCCCCGACGCAACCAACCCGTATTGCCATCCCCCGACGTGCGTTATTGGGATACCCCTTTCGCTGTGCATCGCAACTCCCCCCGAATGGCGGTCTATCCCATCCGGAACATGTACCTAGAGGCCATCGATCGCGCAAGTGAACGGATCTGGATGACCCAGGGTTACCTCATCCCCGATGACGATGTCATCGCGGCCCTCCACCAAGCTGCATCCCGCGGGGTTGACGTCAGGATCGTCATTCCGGCTGAATCGAACCATATCATCGCCGACTGGCTGAGCCGGGGTTACTACGAACGTCTTCTCCACCAGGGCGTGCGCCTATTCCTTTACCAGGGAGCCATGGTCCACGCGAAGACCTGCACTATTGACGGCATTTGGTCGACGATTGGCACGGCGAATCTCGACCGGTTATCCCTCCAAGGCAACTATGAGGTAAACGTCGCTATCACTGACCCCACCGTCGCCCAACGAATGGCCGAAATTTTCGAGATCGACGTGGCTAACTGCGTGGAACTGACTCTAGACGAATGGCAGTCACGCTCTCACGTAGCAAAACTCACTGAAGCTCTACTGTCGCCTTGGCGACCGTTTTTCTAAAATTCCGTCGGCAGCGTAACAAAATACATAACCCCTTGCCAAAGTACAGTTAACAATAGTCACATGTGTCCGTTTGTACAGAGTTTTCATCAGTTTCAGCGGTAACTGCTGGACGCGCTAGCCTTCCGTGATGAACAATAAATCCATGGGATTTATTGCATGGATTGTCCTCGGCCTCATCGCAGGCGCCATCGCTAAGGCCATCATGCCGGGTAAACAGGGCGGCGGTTTCCTCGTCACCCTTCTCCTCGGCGTTATTGGCGCGGTTCTCGGCGGCTGGCTCGGTTCCGTTATTTTCAACAAGCCACTCGGTAGCTTCTGGAGCCCCTGGACCTGGCTCATTTCGATCGTTGGCGCCCTCATTGTCCTGTGGATCTGGGGCATCATCACCAAAAAGAAGGCATAGTAGCCACCTGACCTACGCCCACTCCAGCGAGGCCTCATCATTGAGGGGGTCTCACTGCGCATCACGTGTACCGCCTCCCAGCGGTCGACGTCATCGTCAAGGACAGCGGGGGACGCTGGGGACTGCCTGCACCCCCAAATAAGTCCGCGGTAACCACGCCAATGCGCGTCGCCACTGCCACTACGAATTGCACCGCCCGGTCCTTCATACCGGACAATCACGCCCGGGGAGGCAGAAGCGACCGCGACGGACGTAGGCTTTTTTATTACCATGATCGACATCTCAGGGCTGGAGAACAGCCTTGGCGTGGCATCATGGATGAAAACCCACCAGTTGGGGAATCGACATAGCCGCGATCGCGCACGCCCCTTAGGAGGAATGACATGTCTAAGCTCACGCGCCCCAAAGAAGGCCGCATCATTGGCGGCGTCTGTCAGGGCATCGCCAACTCCCTTGATCTCGACCCCACCATCGTCCGCATCGTCGCAGCCCTCCTCATTCTCATAGCAGGTTCTGGACCACTCATCTACCTCGTCCTATGGGCAATCATCCCCGACGAGGGCAGCGGATCGAGTGTCGTTGCGGACTTGGTCAACAAGACTCATTCTCCGCGCAAGCCTGAAGGCACGCAAGGTTCCACCCCCAACGCTCCATTCGATCCCTACAAGGATTGACGGCCGCCACCAGCACGATCCCTGTCTAATCGGCACCCACCTCGCCACCCAACTACCTCCAGACACTTTTAACGTGTCGCGTAGGTCGTAGACGCAGGAAACAGATGTGTTGTCGCTAGCTATTCGGCGGGGCGAACTATGGTCGACAGCTTCCGTCTTATGCATCAAGAAGGCAGCGACGTAGCATATGGTGCTCTGAGACGCTGGCCCCGGCATGAGAAAACACACCTGCACGACTGCTCACGCTTGCGCAATGATCCCCGATCGCCCTTCCCGCAAGACAGCGCGCATCGGAGGGTGCCCGGAACCCCACCAGCACCGTCCGGGGTACACCGGACGGCCGGGGCTACAACGACCTCTGCAACCTCGCTCGGAAACATCAACGTGGCCGTACCGCCCTCGCGAACGACGCAACCTATTTGCAATGGAGCCCAGAGCTGTAACCGTGGATTCAACTAACACACCCGTCAACCCCGACGCTCCCAGACGACAGGGCCCGCACCGAAGACGGTGCGGGCCCTGCCACATTACATTCACAGCATGTCGGGGCTCACTCCCACTCGATGGTGGCCGGTGGCTTAGACGTGATATCAAGTACCACCCGGTTGATCTGCGGGCAGGCATTCGTAATACGGGTTGAGATCTTTTCCAGCACGTCAAAAGGAACACGCGCCCAGTCAGCGGTCATGGCGTCCTCGCTAGTCACCGGGCGAAGCACAATGGGCGAACCATAAGTGCGCCCGTCGCCCTGCACGCCCACCGAGTGAACGTCGCTGAGGAGGACAACCGGACACTGCCATACCTTACGGTCCAGGCCTGCGGCTCCCATTTCCTCGCGCGCAATGGCATCAGCGGTACGTAACACCTCCAGACGCTCTGCAGTAACTTCACCAACGATGCGGATGGCCAGCCCCGGGCCGGGGAAAGGCTGACGCCAGACGATGTCGTTGGGAAGGCCAAGTTCAAGGCCGACAGCTCGCACCTCATCCTTAAAGAGAGTGCGCAGCGGTTCAACGAGACTGAACTGCAAGTCATCGGGGAGCCCACCAACGTTGTGGTGGCTCTTGATATTGGCAGCACCCTCGCCGCCACCAGACTCAACGACATCCGGATACAAGGTTCCCTGCACTAGGAAGTCGATCGGCTGGTCAGCGTTGAGACGCTTGGCAACGTCCTCAAAGGTGCGGATGAACTCGCGTCCGATGATCTTGCGCTTGGCCTCAGGGTCGCTGATCCCCGTGAGGACGTCCAGGAAGCGCTGGGACTCGTCAGCCACCACCAAATCAGCGCCCGTGGCAGCGACGAAGTCATCCTTGACCTGCTCGGCCTCCCCCTTACGCAGCAATCCGTGATCGACGAATACACAAGTGAGCTGGTCACCCACAGCACGCTGCACCAGAGCCGCGGCGACAGCGGAATCAACACCACCCGACAGCCCACAGATGACGCGACGGTCACCAACCTGACCGCGAATTTGCGCGATCTGGTCGCCAACGATCGAGCTGGCTTTCCAGTCCGGACGACATCCGGCAACGTCAAAGAGGAAGTGCTCAAGCACCGTCTGCCCGGACTCCGTGTGGTGCACTTCAGGGTGCCACTGCACGCCAACAAGCTTGCGCTCCACGTCTTCAAACGCCGCCACCGGGGCGCCGGCGGTGCGGGCCAGCGTCGAGAACCCCTCCGGGGCACGGGAAACGGAATCGCCGTGGCTCATCCACACGCTAATGGTGTGGGGAATACGGGACAAAAGCTGACCCGAAGATGTAATGCACAGGCTGGTGCGTCCATACTCCGATGCTCCGGTGTGAGCCACCTGACCGCCAAGAGCCTGGGCCATCGCCTGAAATCCGTAACAAATGCCCATCACCGGCACACCAGCGTTAAACAGGGCAGGATCGACGCTCGGAGCGCCCTGTGCGTAAACCGAGGCCGGACCACCCGAAAGAATGATGGCGGCGGGTTCCTTAGCGAGCATGTCGCGCACTGGCATGTTGTGCGGGACGATCTCGGAGTAAACATTCGCCTCACGCACCCGACGGGCAATGAGCTGGGCGTACTGCGCGCCAAAGTCGACCACCAGAACGACGTCGTGGAGTTGTTCCATGAGGGCGAGTCTATGGCCCAAGACCCCACCCGGCGCCACTCACGGTACCCATATTGCCACGGATATCTCGTCAACCATGTGCCTAAATGACGCACAACGGCATCAACCCAACCATCCCCGTTGGCCGGAGGGTCACGGCTCGATATGGTTTTTACCGGCATTATTCACCGGCAGAACCAAGGTGGACATATGAGCACTGAGACAGCGGCCCTGCTCCAGACCTTCAAGCGATGTAAGGAACGCGTGATGGAGGACCTCGACGCCGCCATGCGCGAGGATCCCGCCGCAACCTCGAAAATCATGGTCGCCATCGCTTACCAAGGTGTTCACGCCATTTGGGCGCATCGCCTAGCCCACACTATGTGGGTCAAGAGCCCAGCGCTGCGACCATTAGCGCGGTTGTTGTCGCAATTGTCTCGTCATATCACCGGTATTGAGATCCATCCGGGAGCGACGATTGGACGCCGGTTCTTCATCGACCACGGCATGGGCGTCGTTATTGGTGAGACGGCTGTCATCGGTGATGACGTCCTCATGTACCATCAGGTGACTCTCGGTGGTCGCGCCCGCGGGCAGTTCAAGCGTCACCCCACGATTGGCAACCGTGTTCTCATCGGCGCCGGAGCCAAGGTCATTGGTGACATCACGGTGGGCGACGACTGCAAGATCGGCGCCAACGCCTTAGTCGTTAAGAACGTCGCCCCCGGCACGGTCGTCGTTGGGATCCCGTCGAAGGTGCACCAGGGCGACGTCATCGCTTGATCTGAGGTTCAGTTGTCCGAGCTGGGGCCCGCCTGCATCCGCCGCTAATCGTCGCCGTCAGCAATAGCCTCGTGGTGACGCACCACCTCGGCCACAATGAACTTAATGACCTTCTGCGCGAATTCGGGATCGAGGTTCGACTCGACGGCTAATTGCCGCAACCGCGCGATCTGCTCGGCCTCACGGTCGGGATCGGCCGGCGGTAAACCGCGCTCAGCTTTGAGGCGGCCTACCTCGCGAGTAATCCGGAACCTTTCGGCGAGCAGATGGATGAGGGCGGCGTCCATGTTGTCAATCGCGCCGCGCAACACGATCAATTCTTCGGGCACTTCGCTCATGGCCGAAGGCTAGCGATCCACCCGCTCACCGGAGCAACGTTCTGCCTCGTGGAACGGTTAACGAATCGTCAGCTCGATGCGCTGGAACTCCTTAACCTCCGAGTATCCAGTGGTGGCCATGGCCTGACGCAGCCCACCAACCAGGTTCATGGTGCCGTCCGGGACGCGGGAAGGGCCATTGAGCACCTCGGCAAGGGTCCCCACCGGCTCAAAGTGGACCCGAGCACCACGCGGCAGGTTGGGGTGCCACGCCTCAGCGCCCCAGTGCCAACCTTTGCCAGGGGCCTCGGTAGCCCGAGCCAGTGGCGAACCGACCATGACGGCGTCAGCACCGCAGGCGATGGCCTTGGCGATGTCGCCAGAACGACCCACTGAGCCATCGGCGATGACGTGGACGTAGCGTCCCCCCGACTCATCCATATAGTCACGACGCGCTTCGGCAACGTCGGCGATCGCGGATGCCATTGACACCTGGATACCCAGCACCTGGCGAGTGGTGTGGGCCGCTCCTCCACCGAAACCTACAAGGACACCGGCAGCACCGGTGCGCATAAGATGCAAGGCGGCCTGGTAGGTAGCGCAACCACCGACGATAACGGGTACGTCGAGCTCGTAAATGAACTTACGCAGGTCCAGGACGTCGTCACCGTTGGCCACGTGCTCCGCCGACACCGTCGTGCCACGGATAACGAAAAAGTCCGCCCCGGTATTGACCACCGTTTCGGAGAAACGCGAGGCATTCTTCGGTGACAGCGACCCCGCCACTGGCACCCCAGCGGCCCGGATCTCAGCCATCCGTTCGGTGATGAGCTCAGCCTTGATTGGCTCGGCGTAAATCTCTTGCATCCGACGGGTGGTGGCGACATCGTCGCTCATACCAGCCAGCTCCTCGAGGTACGGAGTGGGATCCTCGTAACGGGTCCACAAGCCTTCAAGGTTGAGCACGCCCAGGCCCCCCAAACGCCCAAATTCAATAGCCGTCGCCGGGCTCATGACCGAGTCCATGGGGGCGGCCATGATCGGGAAGTCGAAGGTGAGCGCGTCGATGCGCCACTCCAGGTTCACCCTCTCGGTGCCACGGGTGCGCCGCGAGGGAATGAGGGCGATGTCGTCCAGACTGTAAGCCCGGGTGGCACGCTTGCTGCGTCCGATGTCGTACATGATTCCTTTCCTGCCGGATGTCCGGCTCGCCCGTCAGTGGACAGAGTAATTGGGGGCCTCAACCGTCATCTGAATGTCATGCGGATGAGACTCGCGCAAACCCGCCGAGGTGATACGCACGAAGCGTCCTCGCTCGTGCAACTCGTCGATAGTTCGGGCCCCGGTGTAGAACATCGACTGACGCAGCCCACCGACCAGCTGGTAGGCCACCGCGCCAAGCGGGCCGCGGTAAGCGACCTGGCCTTCGATGCCCTCCGGAATGATCTTGTCGTTAGTCGTGACATCGCCCTGGAAGTAACGATCTTTGGAGTAGGACAACTTCTCGCCACGCGCCGACATGGCTCCCATCGATCCCATGCCACGGTAAGTCTTGAACTGCTTGCCGTTGATGAAGGCGAGCTCGCCGGGGGACTCCTCACAACCAGCCAGTAAAGAGCCGAGCATGACGGCATCGGCACCGGCGACAAGAGCCTTGGCAATGTCACCGGAGTACTGTAGGCCACCGTCACCGATAACCGGCACGCCATATTGACGAGCAGCCTTGGAAGCTTCAAAGATGGCAGTCACCTGCGGGACGCCGACCCCGGCAACGACGCGGGTAGTGCAGATCGAACCCGGCCCAATACCAACCTTGATGCCGTCAGTACCCGCCTCGCACAGCGCTTTGGCGGCCTCATAGGTGGCGATATTGCCGCCGACAACGTCAACACCCTGGGCGGCTGGCTCGGCTTTCAGCCGGGCGATCATGTCAAGGACACCCTGGGTGTGGCCGTGGGCGGTGTCGACGATGATGAGGTCAACTCCTTCTTCGACCAGAGCCATAGCGCGGTCCCACGAGTTGCCGAAGAATCCGATTGCGGCACCTACACGTAGGCGTCCTTGCGGATCCTTGGTGGCATTGGGGTATTTATCGGCCTTGACGAAGTCCTTGAGGGTGAACAGGCCACGCAACTTACCGTCAGCGTCGACGAGCGGCAGCTTCTCAATCTTATGGGCAGCCAGCAGCGAAAGAGCGTCAGAGGGACTGGTTCCCACTGGAGCGGTAACGAGCGGGGCCGGGGTCATAACCTCGCGGATAGGACGCTGTGGGTTGTCCTCAAAGCGCATGTCCCGGTTCGTGACGATGCCAACCAGGTTTTCCCTGTCATCAACAACAGGCACACCTGAAATTCGGTAGGTGTGGCAAAGCTCTTCGGCGTCAGCCAAGGTGGCATTGGGGGAGATTGTGATGGGCTCGTCAACCATGCCTGCCTCAGAGCGTTTCACCTGATCGACCATGGCTGCCTGATCCTCAATGGACAGGTTACGGTGCAGGATGCCAAGGCCACCTTCACGCGCCATAGCGACCGCCATCCGGGTCTCAGTGACGGTATCCATCGCCGCGCTGACAAGCGGAATCGCGATGGAAATGTTGCGGGAAACCCTCGTCGTCGTCTTGACTTGGGAGGGAATGACGTTGCTCTCAACTGGCTGAAGCAGGACGTCATCGAAGGTGAGGGCTAGCGGTGCCAGCTCCTCAATCGTGGTCGGGCGGGAGTCCGAGGTCATGAGCCACCTTTCACCGGGATACTCGTCATCCTATCGCCGCTCGCATCGACGGTCCTCACCCGTGGCCTGGCCTGCCGTCTTGAGCGAGGCGGTCCCGTCAGCTCGCCGCTGTCACGAATGCCCTTGCTTTCGGAATCCGCCAGACGATGAAATATCCCACGATGACCAGCGGCAGGCACACATACGGCGACCAATACCACTGCATCATGGTGAGTATGACAGTAGCGACAACGCCACCAATGACGGCGTCGCGGTGGGTCCGCCGCAACTGAACTGAGGCGAGCAATGCCAGCGGACCAATGAGATACCAAGGCTGTAAGGACGCCCCTAGGGCGGCAAAGACGATCATCACGCCTGCTTGCAGCCGAAGGGGGCTGCCAATTTGGCCTGTAACGACGTTGTTCACGTTACAGCTACGCGATGCGACTCGGCCCAGTCGAATGTTGCAAGGCGGAATGGGGCCCCATCGCATCCAACACCAGATCATGGCAGCGACGGTGAGGGCCAGACTGACGCCGGTCGCCGGCCCAACTAGCCTGTCCAACGGAATGCCTCTGCTGCCTCGCAAAATCTGGACGACGAGCGCAATCGGAGAGTCGCTGGTCACTGATACCGGGCTACCTGCCGTACTGTTGAGCCACCCCAGACCTAACCCATGGATAGCCGAAATCCCGCCAAATACGGCCACGGCAGGAATTGCGCCTGCTGCGATGCGAGCGAGTAGCGCCGACCAGCAATTGCGAGTCGACCATTGATGGCCACCGTGGCGCACCGCATTGACGTGGACTAGGGCGACGACGCCAACCCCAGCTAGCACGCCGGGCTGCTTGACGCTGCCAGCCAGCCCGACGAGCGCCCCGCCAAGAACGAGCCCGAGCCAACCCCGGCCCGTCAAGGCCAGATGTGCGGCCGCAACGAGTGCGATAAGAGACAAACCCACCTGAAGTCCGTCATTGTGCATGCCCCCAATCACGCTCAACGTCATCAATGGGCAACACACCACCAGCCAAAGGGCGTGGTCCGGGTCGGTTCCGGCGTAACGTGCTAAGCGAGGGACAGCCCAAACCATGAGCGCAACGCCGATGACGGCGGGTACTCGCATAAGCATCATGGACCACAAGGGATCCGCGTGGCCAAGCTTCACCATGGCTGCCTGAATCCACAGTGACCCGGGGGGATACACCGCCGTCGTTTCTTGCCACGGCGTGTCAACAGCCTTGCCGAGAACTTCGGCCAGACCTTGCGGGACGAGGTATGGGTCCATCCCCTGGGTGAGAATCCAACCTTGAGCCGCGTAGGCCCATCCATCTTGGCTCAGCAGCGGCGGGCCAAAAAGCAGCGGCAACGACCACACGACCAGAGTCAGCACGCGGCGTCCCACGAGTTTGCGGGAACGCAACCACGCGATGATTATGGCAGCCAGACCTGTGATGCCGCTGACAGCCACTGCCACACCCATCGGACGCACATGCGCGGGGACCCCGCCATTCGGAGATCCCCAACCCGACAACGTCATCATGAGCGAGCCGACGAACCCCACCGTCAACACCTCAACCAGACGTTGCCAATCCGGTTGGCTATGCGCCAGGACAGACTGAAATTCGTCAAGGGGGGCGGTCGCGGTCATCACCACTTAGCGTAGGGGAATAACACAATCAGACGCCGCGAAGAAGCGCCAGTGTCGGAGGTTTGGGCCATGTGACACACCCAACCGCTAAAGTATTCAGGGCGGTTTTGCTCCGCCACAGGCGCGGCCCTGCCCGCGGTCATGGCGATGTGGGTGGCCGTACCCGCCGAGCCACTGGCGCCGGTGCGCGTTGAGATCGGCTGTCACGGATGGCTGGTGCCGGGCTTGGTGTCCCATGTCGTCAACGGATAGGACCCTTCGTGCCACTTGGCATCGTATTATCAAGCCTCGAGATCCTTACCCCAGCTCCACTGAGCTTGGATCAAACCATCGACAACTTCGTCTCCCCCATTGCTACCGCCATTTCTGGCGCGGTGTTCTGGGCTATCCCCATGCCGGGGGGAAATGAATTCCCGCTCATCCTGGCTTGGTTGCTCGGGGCCGGCATTTTCTTCACCATCTACCTGGGCTTTCAGCAGCTGCGTCCAGCATCGATCCGTCACTCCAGCCACGTGATGCGGGGCCACTTCTCCCGTCACACCGACCCTGGTGACGTCACCAGCTTCCAGGCCCTCGCAACCGAGTTGTCAGGCACCGTCGGCCTGGGAAATATCGCCGGTGTCGCCACCGCGATCGCAACCGGAGGGCCGGGAGCCTCGTTCTGGATTGCGGTAGCCGGGTTGGTCGGCATGAGCGTCAAAATGTCTGAGGCCACACTCGGGGTGAAATTCCGCATCATCAACGATGACGGAACCACCTCTGGTGGTCCGATGTACTACCTGCGTGACGGTCTTGCGTCGATCGGAAAACCCAAACTGGGCCGCGTCCTTGCTGCCCTCTTCGCCATCTGCACCACCTTTGGTGTCATTGGCGCCGGCAATATGTTCCAGTCCAATCAGGCTGCCTACCAGCTCGCGATGTTCGCCGGCGGTCAGAGCTCCTGGATTGGCACCCACATGTGGGTCGTTGGCCTAGTCTTCACGGTCCTCGTCGGGATCGTCATCGTCGGAGGTGCCTCCAAGATCGGCGCTGCGACCTCCAAGATTGTGCCGTTCATGGGCATCCTCTACGTCATCATGTGTCTGGCCGTTATTGGCGCCAACATCTCCCAGGTCAGCAGTGCCTTCGAGGCCATCTGGTCCGGTGCCTTCACCGGGCACGGCGTCGCTGGTGGGATCCTCGGAGTACTGATCGTCGGCGTCCAACGTGCCGCCTTCTCGAATGCGGCCGGGGTCGGTACCGCTGGTATCGCTCACTCTGCGGTAAAGACGCGTCGCCCGGCTCAAGAAGGCTTCGTTGCCATGTGGGAGCCGTTCATCGACTCAGTCGTCATTTGCACTATGACGGCCATCACCATCATCATCACTGGGGTTTACCGGAACGGTGGTGCCAATGGCGTGCAGATGACCACCCAGGCGCTGAAAACCGTTGCCCCGTGGTTCAGCTCCCTGCTGACGCTGGCTGTGGTGCTGTTCGCATTCTCGACAATGCTGTCCTACTCGTTCTACGGTAAAAAGGCTGTGGGTTACCTATTCGGCAACTCAGCCACTGCCGAGCGCATCTACAACGTGCTCTTCCTCATCTTGTTGGTAGTCGGGGCCGCAACAAATATGACCTCAATTCTTGATCTGGCCGACGCCATGCTCTTTCTCATGGCAGTGCCGAATGTGCTGGGAATGTACTTCCTAGCGCGCGTTATCGCTCGTGAGATCAAGGGGCACCGTGAGCGCGTCGATGCCGGAGTCATCCCGCAGGTCCCTGAGGATGCGCAGGTCGGCATGATGGTGGCCAACGACGCCACTCCAGATCAGCTCAAGAATGCAGATGCCGAATACGCCTTGCGTGCCGCAGCCCAAGATGCTCTTAGTGCGGAGCTTGGACTGGAGCACACTGCCCCCGATAGCGAACGCGACTACCTGCAGCACCTGCCGGAAGGCCATGAGATTTTCAACACCATGGACCGTGAAGGTAAACCGCTCAAAGACACGAGCTGTGGAGAGTAACGCTCCTCGGTCTTAAGGTCATGCATGATCAGACACCTCCGACGGCACACCTGCAACGGCCACAGCACCCCATAGCGACGGGCCCCAGAACCACGTGGTTCTGGGGCCCGTCGCCGATTATGAGAATCAGTGAGTCAGCCTCACTTGTTGTCGTCCTCGTCCTCCGGCTTGTCCACCACGAGAGTCTCGGTGGTGAGCAGCAGAGCGGCAATAGAGGCGGCGTTGGCCAGGGCCGAACGAGTCACCTTGACGGGGTCAATGACGCCGTCAGCGATGAGATCCACGTACTGCCCGGTCTTGCCGTTGTAGCCATGTCCAGGCTCCATCTCGGCGACCTTGGAGACGATCACGTAACCGGGCTCGCCACCATTCTCAGCGATCCAGCGCAGCGGCTCGCGAACGGCCTTGGCGACAATCTGCACACCGGCCTTCTCGTCATCCTCGAGACCGAGATCCCCGTCGAGCACGTGGGCAGCGTGAATGAGGGCGGAGCCGCCACCGGCAACGATGCCCTCCTCAATGGCTGCACGGGTCGCGGAAACAGCATCCTCGATGCGGTGCTTCTTCTCGTTGAGCTCGACCTCAGTGGCCGCACCCACGCGAATGACACACACACCACCGGCGAGCTTGGCGATGCGCTCCTGGAGCTTCTCGCGATCCCACTCGGAATCGGAATTGTCGTACTCAGCACGCAGCTGGGCGACGCGACCTTCGACGTCGGCCTTGTCACCGGCACCGTCGACGATCGTGGCGTTGTCCTTGGTGACGACAACCTTCTTGGCGCGGCCCAAGACCTCGAGGCCCACCTGGTCGAGCTTGAGCCCAACCTCAGGTGCGACGACCTGGCCACCGGTGAGGGTGGCGATGTCCTGCAGCATTGCCTTGCGGCGGTCACCAAAGGCCGGAGCCTTGACGGCCACCGAGTTGAAGGTACCGCGGATCTTGTTGACGACGAGGGTGCTCAGAGCCTCCCCGTCGACGTCCTCGGCCACGATAAACAAGCTGCCGTGGGCAGCAATGACCTTCTCCAACAAGGGGAGCAAATCGTTCATCGACGAGATCTTGCCGGAGTGAATGAGGATGTAAGGATCCTCGATCACAGCCTCCATGCGATCCTGATCGGTGACCATGTAAGGAGACAGGTAACCTTTGTCGAACTGCATGCCCTCGGTGAAGCCAAGCTCCGTGCCAAAGGTCTGCGACTCATCAACGGTAATAACCCCGTCTTTACCAACCTTGTCGAAGGCCTCAGCGATAAGGGAGCCGATGGTCTCGTCACGACTGGAGATGGTGGCGACACTGGCCATATCCGAGGTGGTGTCGATGGCGCGCGAGATAGAGCGGAGCTCCTCCACGACGGCGTCGACGGCCTTCTCGATACCGCGCTTGAGCCCGACCGGGTTCGCCCCGGAAGCCACGGCGCGCAGACCCTCGTGAACGAGAGACTGGGCGAGCACGGTGGCGGTGGTGGTTCCATCACCGGCCACGTCGTTGGTCTTGGTGGCGACCTCTTTGGCGAGCTGGGCGCCGAGGTTCTCGTACGGGTCAGTGAGGTCGACCTCCTTGGCGACGGTCACGCCGTCGTTCGTAATGGTCGGGGCTCCCCACTTCTTGTCGAGAACGACGTAGCGGCCCTTGGGGCCGAGAGTCACCTTGACGGTGTCGGCGAGGGTGTCGACGCCGCGCTCGAGGGAGCGACGGGCCTCCTCGTCAAACTGAAGTTGCTTGGCTGCCATGTATCAGCGCCTCACTTCTCGACGACGGCGAGGATGTCACGGGCATTGAGGAGCAGGTACTCCTGGCCGTCGTACTTGACCTCGGTGCCGCCGTACTTGGAGAAGATGACGACGTCACCCT
>ERZ1023183.20-NODE-20-length-74246-cov-7.465083_pt1 | contig 74246 bp, 65 predicted proteins | sample MGYA00521095_ERZ1023183 | MGnify/ENA primary metagenome ERZ1023183 (study PRJEB32759, sample SAMN07749889) | skin metagenome | biome: transportation; feature: city; material: polyester macromolecule | host: Homo sapiens | place: Hong Kong:TW line | collected... | reverse complement strand
AGGGCAACGGCCTGCTGTCGCCGCACAACGGTAAGCGCGTGGTAACCGAGGGCATCGTCACCGCGCTCAAGTTCAACAACGGCTTCTTCCTGCAGGCCGCCAACGACGATGGCGACCCGGCCACATCCGACGCCGTGTTCGTATTCACCAGCAGCGCACCGCCCGCCACCGCCGCGCCGGCCCGCGTCGGGCACCGGGATCTCGCACAGCATCACCGATCCCGCCGCCTGCGCCAGCGCCGGCCTGATCGACACGACGCTCGCCGTGCCCACCGCCGCGCCACGCTGTCCACGCCGACCGCCCTCGCCACGGCGCTCGCCTCCGTGGCCCTGCTCGTCCTCGTGGCCGTGCCGTTCTGGTCCATGCGCCTGGGCCTGCCGGACGGCGGCTCCGAGCCCGAGGGCTCGGACTCCCAGCTCGCCTACACGCTCACGGCCGAGAAGTTCGGCGAGGGCTACAACGGCCCGCTCGTGGTGACCGTGGACCTGCCCGCCGGCCTGGACGAGGACGCGGCCGAGGACGCCCGCCTGGCGGTGGGCGAGCAGCTCGCCGGCCTCGAGCACGCGCACGCCGTGGTGCCCGCGGGCTTCAACGAGGACCGCACCGTCACCATGTTCCAGGTGCTGCCCGAGGAGGGCCCGAACGCCGTCTCCACCGAGGAGCTGGTGCGCGACCTGCGCGCCACCGAGCCGGCCGGCGAGGCCTCCAACCTCGGCGTGGCCGGCATGACCAGCGGGTTCATCGACGTCTCGGAGAAGCTCTCCGACGCCCTGCCCCTCTACCTGGGCGTGGTGGTGGGCCTGTCCCTGCTGATCATGGTGCTGGTGTTCCGCTCGATCCTGGTGCCGCTGATCGCCACCGGCGGGTTCGTGCTCTCCATGTTCGCCGCCATGGGCGGCGTGGTGGCCATCTACCAGTGGGGCTGGCTCGGCTCGGTGTTCGGGGTCCACAACCCCGGCCCCGTGCTCAGCTTCCTGCCGACCATCATGATCGGCGTGCTGTTCGGCCTGGCCATGGACTACCAGCTGTTCATCGCCTCCGGCATGCGCGAGGCCTACGCCCACGGCCTGCCCGCCCGCCAGGCCGTGCTGACCGGCCTGCGCTCGGGCCGGGCCGTCGTGATCGCCGCGGCGATCATCATGATCTCCGTGTTCGGCGGGTTCATCTTCGCCCACGACGCGATGATCCGCCCGATGGGCTTCGGCCTGGCCTTCGGCGTGCTGCTGGACGCGTTCGTGGTGCGCCTGCTCCTGATGCCGGCGCTGATGCACCTGCTCGGCGAGAAGGCGTGGTGGCTGCCGCGCTGGCTCGACCGGATCATGCCGGACGTGGACGTGGAGGGCGCCCAGCTCGAGCGCGCCCACGCCCCGGCGCAGCCCTCCGTCCCCGCCCCGGACGGCGGCGCCCACCGGGCCTGACCGCCCCCGACTGATGCCCGCCCCCGGCCCCGATCGGCCGGGGGCGGGCGTCTATCCTGGGCGGATGCGTCCCACCGCCTTCTCCCCCGCCGCCGGCTCGCCCGTCCTCGTCCTGCTCGAGACGGACGCGGACGGCGCCCCCGCCCCGCGGCTCGCGGACCCGGCCGTCCCGCACCTGAGCGTCACGGACCAGGGGGTCACGCGCGGCGACGGCATCTTCGAGACGGCGCTCGCCGTCGCCGACGGGCTCGGGACCCTGCGCATGCGCAAGCTCGGAGCCCACCTCGGCCGGCTGGCCGCGTCCGCCGCCGCCCTGGAGCTGGCCGCCCCCGAGGCGGCGGCGTGGGAGGCCGCCGTCGCGCTCGGCCTGCGGGCGTTCACCGAGGCCAACGACGTCGCGCCCGGGGACCGTCTCGCCGTGCGCCTGACCGTCACCCGCGGCCCGGACGCGGCTCCCGGCGCGGTGCCCACGCCCACCGCGTGGGCGCTGCTGAGCCCGGCCCCGGCGATCCAGGACGAGGAGCGGCAGCGGGGGCTGCGGGTGCTGCTGCTGGACCGCGGCATCGACTCGCAGGCCCCCGAGCGCTCCCCGTGGCTGCTCACCGGCGCGAAGACCCTCTCCTACGCCGTGAACATGGCCGCCCTGCGCTACGCCCGCGCGCACGGCGCCGACGACGTCGTCTTCACCAGCGCGGACGGCTACCTGCTCGAGGGCCCCACCTCCACGGTGCTGATCGTGCGCACCGGGGAGGACGGCGTCCGCCGCCTCCTCACCCCGCTGCGCCAGAAGGGCATCCTCGCCGGCACGTCGCAGGCCGTGATCTTCGCGGCCGCCCACGCGGACGGCTGGGAGCTCGGCTACGGCCCGCTCGTCCCGGCGGACCTCCAGGGCGCCGAGGGCGTCTGGCTCGTCTCCTCGGTGCGCGGCGTCCTGCCGGTGCGCGCCGTCGACGGCGTCGAGATCCCCGTGGACCACGAGCTCACCGGCATGCTGCAGGCCCATCTGGACGCCGACGGCGACCCCGGCCGGCACGTCAGCGGCGACCCGGTGCCCACCGCGGGCTAGGCTGGGGACCGGCCCGTCCGGCGTCGTCGGCCGCGGCCGCAACCGCACGTGAGATCCCCGACCACGGAAGGCGCACCATGAACACGCTCGCCCAGAAGGCCCTGTCCGCCGGCATCACGCTGGTCGGCGGCATCGTCGGCTCCCGCGTGGTGGCGGGCGGCTGGCGGCTCGTCACCGGCCACAGCGCCCCGAACGACGCGGCCGACGAGACGCTGCCCCTCATCGAGGCCCTGTCCTTCGCGTTCATCTCCGCGGGCGTCGCGGCGCTGCTGAAGGTCGCCGGCCAGCGCGGCGCCGGCGCCGCGATCCGCAAGGTGTCCGAGTCCACCGCGCACCGCGTGGACCACGAGGTCTGAGCCGCCCCGCCACCACCACGACGACGGCCGCCGCCCGGAGGGATCCGGACGGCGGCCGTCGTGCTATGCGGGGTGGTGTCAGCGGCGCCCGCGCGGCCGGGCGCCGGCGCGGCGCGGCCCGGGGTCCGCCGGGGGCTCGGCGCGACGGACGACGGCGGCCAGCTCGTCCCGGTGCAACAGCTCACGGCGGGCGTGCTTGGTGCGGTAGCCCGTACGGCCCACCAGGTGGGAGGCCACCGGGGCCGTGACCATCTGGGTGACCCACGCCAGCAACAGCACGGGCAGCCACACCCACGACCGCCACTCGATCGCCAGCCCGGCGAGCATGAGCAGCAGGCCGAGGACCTGCGGCTTGGCGGCGGCGTGCATGCGGGCCAGCAGGTCCGGGAGCACGAACAGGCCCACGCCGGCCACCAGGGAGAAGAAGGCGCCGCTGACGAGCAGGAACGCGGCCAGCCAGTCCAGGAGCGTGGCGGTGTCGGTCATCGGCCCTCCTCCCCGCCCGGCACGTCCGTGGTGCCGGGCACGCGCGCCTGGTCCTCGAGCGAGTGGTCCGGGCGCCGGTCCTCCGCGAAGCGCGCCACCGTCACCGAGCCGACGAAGCCGACGGTGGCGGCCAGCACCACGAGGACCACGTGGTGGGTGTGGCGGTGCACGGCCATCTCCAGGACGAGCATCCCGGAGAACACCACGAGCAGCACGTCCGTGGCGACCGCCCGGTCCAGCAGCGAGGGGCCGCGCACGATCCGGTAGAGCGCACCGACGGCGCCGACCACGAGCAGCGCCCCGCCGGCCCACGTGGCCAGGTCCATGGGGTCCATCAGGCCTCCTCCTTCGGGGGGCGGGCGGCGGGGGGCGCCGAACTCGGGAAGCGGCGGACCAGCTCGAGGTCCTCACGCGTGCCGACGGCGCGGATGATGCCCGCCTCCACGTCGAGGGCCTTGGCGCGGAAGCCCGCCACGTCCTCGTCCGTGGTCGCGTCGAGCACGTGCAGGTACAGGACGGAGCGGACCCGGTCCACGTCCAGCACGATCGAGCCCGGCACCAGGGCCAGGGCGTGGCTGACGAGCGTGATGATGAGGTCGTCGTGGCTGCGCAGCGGGACGCCCACGATCGAGCCGCGGGCGCGGCGGCCACGCAGCAGCACCGTCCCGGCCACGTTGACTGAGGCGCGCACGACGTCGACGAGGAACCGCACCGTGAACACGAGGGACCACCAGGGGTTCAGACGGCCGCTGAACGGGATGCTCGGCATCGGGAAGAGCCCGATGATCAGCAGCGCGAAGGCGAGGCCGGTCAGGGCCACGTGCGGAGCGAAGTCCTGCCACAGGGCGCACCACACGGCCACCATCACGAGGATCAGCGGCCACTGGGCCACGATGCCCCGGATCCGGTCGGGGCGCACCACGCCGCGGCGGGCGGAGTCACTTCCGGGCATCGTGCACCTCCGTCGGGTCGACGCTGAGGGTGGCCGCGGCCCGCTCGGCCGCGGCGTCGTCGAGCACCGCCGCGATGTAGGGCGAGCGGTCGAGCATGTCCGTGGCGGCCTCGTCGGCCAGCGCGAACAGCGGACCGGCGGCCACCGTGAACACCAGCGTCAGGCCCACGAGCGCCGTGGTGGGCAGCACGAGGCCCGGCTCGAGCGGGCGGGGGCGCTCGCCACGGGCGACGGCCCGCTCGTAGGCGGCCACGAGCTGGGCGGGCGGGTGCTCCACGTCCTCGACGCGGCGCCAGAACGCGCGGGTCCACACGCGCACCACCACGAGCAGGGTCAGCAGGGACACGAGCAGGGACACGCCCACCAGCGTGTAGGCCAGGGGCGTGGCCTGCTCGACGCCGCCGCGCAGCAGGCCGACCTTGCCGAGGAAGCCGGAGAACGGCGGGATGCCGCCGAGGTTGAGCGCGGGCACGAGGAACAGGACGCTCACGAACGGGGAGACCTTCGCCAGGGACCCGAGGCGGTCGATGTTCGCGGTGCCGGCGCGGTTCTCGATCAGGCCCGTGACGAGGAAGAGCGCGGTCTGCACGGTGATGTGATGGGCCACGTAGTACACGGTGGCCGCCAGCCCCGCCTCCGTGGCCAGGCCCAGGCCGAAGATCATGTAGCCGATGTGGGAGACGAGGATGAAGGACAGGATGCGCTTGATGTCCGTCTGGGCCAGCGCGCCGAGGATGCCCACCACCATGGTCAGCGCGGCCACCACGAGCAGGAGCGCGTTGACGTGCTCCCCCGGGAAGAGCAGCGTCTCGGTGCGGATCATCGCGTACACGCCCACCTTGGTGAGCAGGCCCGCGAACACCGCGGTCACCGGGGCGGGCGCGGTGGGGTACGAGTCCGGCAGCCAGAAGGACAGCGGGAACACGGCCGCCTTGATGCCGAAGCCCACCAGGAGCAGCACGTGCAGGACCATCTGCACGTCGGTGGGCAGCTCGCCCAGCTTCACGGCCAGGTCCGCCATGTTCACGGTGCCGGTGGCCGCGTAGATCATCGCGATCGCGATCAGGAACACCACCGAGGAGAGCACGGAGACCACCACGTAGGTGACGCCCGCGCGGATGCGCTGGGCGGTGCCCCCCATGGTCAGCAGCACGTAGGAGGACGTCAGGAGGATCTCGAAGCCCACGTAGAGGTTGAACAGGTCGCCGGCGAGGAACGCGTTGGACACGCCCGCCACGAGGATCAGGAACGTGGGGTGGAAGATCGAGACCGGCCCACCCTCGTCCCGGTTGATCAGCCCCTGCGCCGAGGCGTACAGCAGCACCGCCAGGGTGATCAGCGCCGACACCACGAGCATGAGGGCCGAGAGCCGATCCACCACGAGGCTGATGCCCAGCGGGGCCGGCCAGCCGCCGAGGTGGACGGCCGCGACCCCGGTGTCCCAGACCGCGGCCAGCAGCAGCGCGTCCAGCACGAGGGTGAGCACGAGCGCGGAGACCGTGACGGTGATCTGCGCGCGGGGGCGGCGCACGAGCATGAAGGTCACGGCCGCGCCCAGCACGGGCAGCATGACGGCCAGCGGGGCCAGGTCGGTCAGGGGGACGGAACCGATGCTCATGCGCGCTCCCCGCCCTCGGGACGGCGGCCGCGGGACGCTGCCCCGGATCCGGTGGGCGCCTGGGGGGCGGGCGTGGCGTGCTGCACCTGGGGCCGTGCCTCCGTCGCGTGCTCGTAGTGGGCGTTGGGGTCCGCGGCGTCGTCCAGGAACTCGGAGGACTCCTCCACGAGCTCCGCGTCGTCCTCCGCGTCCCAGGCGGGCATCCGGGCGATCTTGACGTCCTCCGCGTCCACCTCGACCTCGTCCTCGCGGACGAGCAGCCACGAGCGGTAGATCATGGCGGTCAGGAACGCGATCACGGCGAAGCCGATCACGATCGCGGTGAGGATCAGCGCCTGCGGCAGCGTGTCCGCGTACTCGTGCGGGTCCCGTCCGCGCACGAACAGCGGGGCCAGGCCCGTGCCGCCCGAGGAGAGGAACAGCAGCATGATGGCGCCGTTGTTGATCAGCACGATGCCGAGCAGGATGCGCGTCAGGCTGCGCTCGAGCACCAGGTAGATCCCCCCGGCGAACATCACGCCCATCGCCAGGAGCAGGGCCAGGTCGACGGTCATCATCGGGCGGCCTCCTGGGTGGACGGAGTGGACGGGGTGGGCATGCGCGGATGGCGACGGCGGGCCGCGGCGCGCAGGCGGGCGCGGCGGGCCTCCTCGCCCCGGCGGTCCACCTCACCGCCGAGCGAGCGCAGCACGTCGATCACGAGCCCGACCACCACGAGGTACACGCCGATGTCGAACGCCGTGGCCGAGACCAGCTTGAGGGCGTCGCCGAACAGCGGCAGGTCGGTGAACTCCACCACATAGGACTGCAGGATCTGCCCGCCGAAGAAGAGCGGGGCGATCCCGGTGAGCGTGGCGATCGCCAGGCCCAGGCCGATCATGGGCCCGGCCGGGATCACGGAGGCCTCCTGCAGCTCGTACCGGCCGCCGGCGAGGAAGCGCAGCGTGAGGGCCAGGCCTGCGAGCAGGCCGCCGGCGAAGCCGCCGCCGGGGGTGTTGTGCCCGGCCAGCAGCAGGTAGACGGAGAGCAGCATCATGATCGGGAACATGAAGCGGGTGACGACCTCGAGGATGATCGAGCGCCGCTCGGGGGCCATCGTGTGGCCGGCCACGAGCCACTGGCCCTTGCGATCGTCCACAGCGAAGCTGCGCACGACGGACAGCTCGCGGGCCCCGAGCGAGGAGTCGGCGCCGAAGTCGCCGACGGAGCCGGGGGCGACGTCGTCGATGCTGCGGGTGCGCCCGTCGCGGTGCTGCAGGAAGATCAGGGAGGCCACGCCGGTGGCCGCGGCGGCCAGCACCGTGATCTCGCCCCACGTGTCCCACGCGCGGATGTCCACGAGGGTGACGTTCACGGCGTTCGTGCCGTAGCCGTCCGTGTAGGCGAGCTCCGGCATGGGCAGCGAGATCCGCTCCGCCGTGCGGGCGGCCAGCGCGGTGGCGGCGATCCACATCATGGTCAGCGCGAACCCGACGGCCACGGCCAGGCGGCCCAGCCGCCGCGAGCCGGTGCGGCGGTCGTACCAGTCCGGCGGCAGCACGCGCAGGCCCAGGATGAGGGTGACCAGGATGATGGTCTCCACGAGCACCTGGGTGATCGCGAGGTCCGGGGCGCCGCGCATCGCGAACAGGGCGGCGGCGCCGTAGCCGGTCACGGACACCAGCATGATCGCCTTGAAGCGGCGGCGCGCGCGGACGGCGAACACGGTGGCGACGGCGATCATCAGCACCACGACCAGCTGCGCCGGGGTCTGGAACCAGGCGACGTCCGCGGAGAGGAACGAGGTGGCCAGCGTGCGCTCGCTGCGCCCCACGGGGAAGAGCAGGAACGCGGCCGGCAGCAGGAACGCGGTGGCCAGGATGATGCCCAGGTAGCGGCGCAGGGAGCCGGTCTGGGTGCGCCCCGTGACCCAGATGGCGACCTCGTCGAGGGCGCCGGTGATCTTCCGGTACGTGCGCAGGGCGTCGACCGGGAACTCGACGCGGCGCTGGAACGCCTCGACTCCCGGCCGGCCGAGGGCGAGCAGCGCGCCGAGCACCCAGACCCCCGCGGAGAGGGCGAGGATGGGCGTCCAGCCGTGCCACAGGGCCAGGTAGGCCGGCGCCTCCTCCGGGTCCAGCGGCGGCAGGGAGCCCGTGTGGGCGGTGATGATCCCCTCCACCGGGCCGGGCAGGAAGGCGAGCACCAGGCCGGCGAGCGCGAGCAGCGCGGCCGGGGCCAGCTCGAGGGTGGTGACGCGGGTGTGGAAGCGCGTGACGGGGACCGCGGCCCCCTCCTCGTCCCGCTTGGCGGCGAACGAGCCCCACAGGAACCGCCACGTGTAGGCGAAGGTGAGCACCGAGCCCACGGTCATGAGCACGAGCGGCGTCCAGCCCCACACGCCGCCGTGGGCGGCCCCGTGGGCGGCCAGCGACTCGAGCACGGACTCCTTGGCCACGAAGCCGAACAGCGGAGGCAGGCCGGCCATGGACAGGCCCGCCACCACGGCGACGGCGGCCAGGGCCGGGTGGCGGCGGCCGATCCCGGAGAGCTGGCGCAGATCGCGCGTGCCGGCCTCGTGGTCGATGATGCCGACCACCATGAACAGGGGGGCCTTGAACACCGCGTGGGCCAGGAGCATGGCGAGGCCGGCCATGGCGGCGTCGCGGGTGCCCAGCCCGTTGGCCACCATGAGGAAGCCGAGCTGGGAGACCGTGCCATACGCGAGGACGAGCTTGATGTCTGTCTGCCGCAGGGCGCGCCAGCCGCCGAGCAGCAGGGTCCACAGACCCACGCCGATCACGAGGACCTGCCACATGGCGAGGCCGTGGAACTCCGGGGCCAGGCGGGCCACGAGGAAGACGCCGGCCTTCACCATGGCCGCCGCGTGCAGGTACGCGGACACGGGGGTCGGCGCGGCCATGGCGCCCGGCAGCCAGAAGTGGAAGGGGGCCTGGGCGGACTTCGTGAGGGCGCCGATCAGCACCAGGGCGACGGCGACCTCGAGCAGCCCGCGCAGCCCGGCGTCGGCCATGAGGGCGGGGGCGGCCTCGAGGACCCCGGAGATCCGCCAGGACCCGGCGAAGTGGGCCAGCATGATCAGGCCCGCGAGCATGGCCAGGCCGCCGAACGTGGTGACGATCAGGGCGGTGATGGCGGAGCGGCGGGCGAAGATGCGGTGGCCCGAGTAGCCGATCAGCAGGAAGGACAGGACGGACGTGATCTCCCAGAAGGTGTAGAGCACCATCAGGTCGTCCGTGGTGACGAGCCCGAACATCGCGCCGGCGAACGCCAGCAGCTGCCCGCCGAACACCGCGTTGCGCGGCTCGTGCTCCCGGAAGTAGCGGGCGCAGTAGGCCAGGACCAGCGCGCCGACTCCCAGCACGATCAGGGACATGAACGCGGCCAGCACGTCCATGCGGAACGCGAGCTCGGTCTCGAGGTACGGCACCCACGGCACGGCGCGGTCCAGGCGCGCCGCCGAGGCCGGGACCGGCCGGCCGGCGTCGAGCGCCTCCTGCAGCGCGAACACGTGCGGCAGCTGGGTGAGCAGCCAGACGAAGCCCGCCGCGGGAGCGGCGGCGAGCAGATAGAACCCCTGACGTCCCGTCCACCGGAAGATCACCGGGGCGGCGAGCGCGACGACGAAGAGCGCGGTCAGGATGACGAGCATGCGGTCCCTTCGTCAGGCACGGGCGAGGGTCCGGTCCAGCCTAACGGAGGGATGCGCCCCACCCGGGGTCAGCGGACCGATTCCGCGCTCCGCGTGATCGGCTCCGTGACCCGGGCGAACAGCAGCCCACCGGCCACGAGCACGACGGCGATCACGGGGATGACCACCCGGTTGTCCGGGTGCAGGGCGAGCGCGAGCGTCACGAGCGCGGGCGTGATGAACCCGACCGCGCGGCCCGTGGTGGCGTACAGCCCGAACACCTCGCCGGCCGTCCGCGGCGTGGTGAGCCGGCCCAGGAACGCGCGCGAGGCCGACTGCACCGGGCCCACGAACAGGCACAGCGCCAGCCCGCCGACCCAGAACGCGAGGGTGCCCGAGGCGAAGAACAGCGCCCCGGCCACGAGGACCATGGCGGCCAGCGAACCGAGGATCACCCGGCGCGGACCGACCGCGTCGTCGAGCCGCCCGCCCACGAAGGCGCCCAGGGCGGCCACCACGTTGGCCGCGATCGCGAACAGGATCACGTCCGAGGCCGCCAGCCCGTAGACCGTGGTGCCCAGGATGGCGCCGTAGACGAACACCGCGCCCACGCCGTCGCGGAACACCGCCGAGGCCACGAGGAACCACAGCGTGTTCCGGTCCTCGCGCCACATCCGGGCCAGCGTGGCCCCCAGCTCGCGGTAGGAGCCCAGCACCGACTCACGGCGCGGCCCGCCGTCCGCCGCCGGGGCGGGGGCCGGGTCCGGCACGGCCACCAGCACGGGGATCGCGAACACGAGGAACCACGCGGCGGCCACGAGCGCGACCACCCGGATGTTCAGCGCCGCGTCCTCCGTGACGCCGAACCAGTGCGCGTCCCCCGAGACGAAGCCCACGAACACGATCAGCAGCAGCAGGATGCCGCCGAGATACCCCGCGCCCCAGCCGATGCCCGAGATCCGGCCGATCGTGGCCGGCGTCGAGATGTGCACGAGGATCGCGTTGACCTGCACCTCCGCGAACTCGAAGAACACCGTGCCCAGGGCGATCAGGGTGACGCCCAGCAGCAGGGAGGACTCCTCCGGGGTGACCCAGAAGCAAGCTGCGGTGCACGCGATCACGGCGCCCGTGGTCAGCGCCAGCCCCCGCCGGCGCCGTCCCGCGCCGTCCGCCCGACGCCCCAGCACGGGCGCGGTGACCGCGATGACGACGCCGGCCACCGCCATCGCCGTCGAGAGCCAGGCCGTGCCCCGCTCGTCCGGCCCGAACGCGTCCGAGGCCAGGTAGGTGCCGAACACGAAGGTGACCATGACCGCGTTGAACGCGGCCGAGCCCCAGTCCCACAGCGCCCACGCGGCCACCTGGCGGCGCGGGGCGGCGGAGGCGACCGGCGGGAGCGCGACGTCGGTCATCGCTCGATGCGGGTGAGGTGGAAGTCGCGGTGCGCCCGGGAGGCCGTGGGCCCGCGCTGACCCTGGTACCGGTTCTGGTTGGCCCCGGTGCCGTACGGCGACTGGGCCGACGAGGAGAGCCGGAAGAAGCACAGCTGGCCGATCTTCATCCCCGGCCACAGCGTGATGGGCAGCGTGGCCACGTTGGACAGCTCGAGCGTGACGTGCCCGGAGAACCCGGGGTCGATGAACCCGGCGGTCGAGTGCGTCAGCAGGCCCAGCCGCCCCAGCGAGGACTTGCCCTCGAGGCGGGCGGCGAGGTCGTCCGGCAGCGTGACCTGCTCATAGGTGGAGCCGAGCACGAACTCCCCCGGATGCAGGATGAACGCCTCGTCCGGGTCCACCTCCACCAGCCGGGTCAGCTCGTCCTGCTCCTGGCGCGGGTCGATGTGCGCGTACCGGTGGTTGTCGAAGAGCCGGAAGAACCGGTCCAGGCGCACGTCCACGGACGCGGGCTGGACCATCGCCGGGTCGAGGGGGTCCAGGCCCACGCGCCCGGAGTCGAGCTCGGCGCGGATGTCGCGGTCGGAGAGCAGCACGGCTCAGTCCATTCGCACGACGACGGCCAGCGGGGTGCGCTCGCGGCCCTGGCCCAGCGGGTTGTCCGCGAAGGCGGCCTCGAGGACGGCGGCCGACGCGGCGGTGTCCTTGCCGAGGGCGTTGCGGCCGATGTCGTTGGCGTCCATCACGACGGTGCCGGCGAAGGAGGCCTTCGCCCAGGCCGGGATGTCCGCCGCCCGGATCATCGCCGAGACCTCGGCGGCCACCCGGTCCGGCTCGGCCGGGGGCAGCTTGGCCGAGACGTTGGCCGGGAACGTGGAGTAGGTGGTGGGCCCGTCGATCGCGCGGACGTTGCCGCCCACCACGTTGTAGAACACACCGCGCTTGCCGGCGACCTTGCCGGCGGCGCCGGCGGCCGCGGAGAGCACGATGCGCGGCAGGCCGGCCTCCTGGATGGCCAGCTGCATGGTGGTGGGGTCGCCCAGGCCGATGCCCGCGGGCGTGCGGGTGACCAGGCGGGAGAGGGCGCGGGCGGCCACGGAGGGGCGGACCTCCCAGGTGTAGTAGGAGCGGCCCTGGGTGATGGCCACGATCTTCTCGGACACGGAGAAGTGCCACGGGGCGTCCTGCGGCATCGCGTCCGCGGGCAGGTCGCGGAAGAAGTCCTCGATCTCGCCGCGCAGGTAGGCCTGCAGGTCCGTGTCCCGGTCCACCAGGCCGGTCTGCACCGGGAAGCGGCGGTAGCGGCGGCCGTCCTCGGCGGAGACCAGGTCGAGCTCCTTGCCCGGGTTCGGCTCGTGGTCCGGTTTGGCCGGTGCCGGGGCGGTGGGGGCCTCGTCGACCGCGGTGGCGGGGCCGGCCGGGGCGGCGTCCGCGTCCACCGCGTCGCGCAGCCAGAGCTCGAGGTTGAGCAGGCGCCAGAAGCGCTCGGGGTCGTGCCGGCGCGGGTGGGCGAGGAAGTCCTCGAACAGCGCGCGGACGGTGGGCGCGTCGGCGTACGGGCGGGCGGCGAACGAGTCGGAGGCGAACACCTCGCGGACCGGCTCGCGCAGGGCGAGCAGCAGGCCGGCCGCGGCGTCGTCGTCCGCGTGGCGGGCCGGCGGGAGGACGGCGTCCACCAGGCCGGCGAGCCGCCCGCGCGGCACGCCGCGATCGGCGGGGCGCTCGTCCGCGTGGGCGTCGACGAAGGCCGAGTTCAGCAGCGCCTCGACGGGCACGTCGGCGCGCTCGCGGGAGTCGGCCAGGCGTGCGGCGACGTCGCGGCGGGTCGCGGTCAGGGTGCGCGCGGCACCGCGCAGGCCGCGGGACGCGTCGGCGGCCGGAGGCGTCGGGACGGGGCGGCCGCACACGTGCGCGGTCGAGGCCAAGGGGCCGCCGTGGGCGCGGATCGCGGCGCGGACCGACTCGAGGTCGGCGACCGGGGACGGCGTCGCAGCGGGGGCCAGCGGCGCGGGCCGGGGACCGCCGACGAGGAAGGGGCGGTCCGCCTCCCCGAACGCGAGGTAGCGGTACACCGCCGCGTCGTCGGGGCGGGCGGGGACCTGGGCCGCGTCGGCCGTGGTGTCGCGCATGGGACGTCCTTCCGGGACAGGGGCTGCCGGACGCGTCCGGCCGCGGCCGGGCGCGGTTCGGACTCTACCAGCGGCCCCTGGCGCGCTTTCGTTCGGGAAACGGCGGCCCCTGGTGCGCTTTCGTTCGGGAAACGGCGTGGCCGGCCGCTGGCGCGCGGGTGCGGCCCTGACCATCCGCGGGGAGTTCTCCATCGTGATCGCCGGGCCGGTGCTCACGCGGTACGCGGACGCGTTCGGTCGTTCGCGCGCCCGGGCGGCGACGCGGCGGGTGCAGGCGCGCGAGGTCGCCGTGGCGGACCCGGTGCACTGACGTACGGGGCCGTGGGGCGCGAGGACGACGCGGGGCCGGTGCACCGGCCGGGCTGGTGTATGGTGGTGCCCGCGCCGCAGGCGGAAGCCGAGCGGTTGCGCGGGCGTAGCTCAATGGTAGAGCGCTTGCTTCCCAAGCAAGATACGCGGGTTCGATTCCCGTCGCCCGCTCCACACCACGACGACGGCCCCGGGCCCCTCACGCGAGGGACCCGGGGCCGTGTCGGCCCACGTCGCCCCGCCACGGCCGCACCGGGAACGCGAGACGTCGGAATGCGGCCACATTCCGGCGTCATGGCGACCGCTGGCGTTCCAGGTCGACGTGCGGGGTCCCGCTCCCCTCAACGGCCCGCGCGGATCTCGCGCAGCCGGCGTTCCAGGTCGACCGGCAGGTCCGCGGCGAAGCGCGGGTCGAGGTCGGGCCCGGCGTCCGCCAGCCGGTAGACGCCGTCGGCGCGGTCGAGGAACCCGTAGTCCACGAGTTCGCGACGCAGCGTGGCCACGTCCTCGTGGGCGGGGCGCAGCAGGTCGTTGACCTCGGCCTCCGCGTAGGCGCGGCCCGCTCTGAAGCGACGCAGCAGCTCGAGAAGGACGGCCACCCGCGGCTTGCGACGCGCAGGGATGGAGCGCAGCCGGTCCCCGTCGAAGAAGCGGGCGAGCACGGTCGCGTGGTAGCGCTCGGCGGACTGCCACTCGTCGGCGAGGGCCGCCGCCGCGGCGGTGTACCGCTCACCGGTGACGGCCATGCGGGCGCGGATCAGGGTCTTGAGGTCGGACTGACGGGTCATGGTGCATCCTCGCCGGCGCGCTCCCGGCCATGCCGCGCCGCGGGTCGGGGACGACGTCCGTCGCGTGCGGGTGGGCCCGAGGATCCGCTCCCCTTCGCGCCGGGCTGCAGGGCCCTGCCGCGCGGGGCCGGGCCGCGTGGCGCGCTCGGCGGTGGGCGCCGCCGTCGTGATCCAGGCTAGCCGACGCCCGCGACGTAGGATCGCGCCATGCCCCTGACCCCGCCGCGGACCGCCCCACCCCGACCCGTGGAGGCCCGTCCGTGACCCAGGTGCTCTCCGGCTTCGCGGTCGTGTGGGTGATCATCCTCGTGGGCGTCCTGGTGGGGCGCACGGGGGTGCTCGGCGAGCACGGCCGCACCGTGCTCTCCCGCGCGGCGTTCTTCATCGGCAACCCGGCGCTGCTGTTCGTCACGCTCTCCCGCGCGGACGTGGGCGCCGTGCTGGGCCCCCAGCTGTGGGTGGCCACGCTGTCCGCGTTCACCGCGGCCGCACTGTACCTCGCGGTGACGGTCCCGCTGCTGAAGGGCAGGTCGGCCTCGGAGCGGATCATGTCCGCGCTCAGCGCCTCGCTCGTGAACTCGGCGAACCTCGGCATCCCCATCGCGGCCTACGTCCTCGGCGACGCCGCCCTGGCCGCCCCGGCGCTCATCTTCCAGCTGGCGATCTACACGCCGCTCTACGTGGCCGCGATGGACGCCGCCACCGCGCGCGAGGCCCGACGACGCACGACGGCGGGCCGGCGCCGGGCGGTGCGCCGCTCCCCCGGGCGCGCCGTGGCCGACCAGGTCCGCCACACGGTCACCAACCCCCTGATCCTGGGCTCGGTGGCCGGCCTGGTCTTCTCCCTCACCGGCTGGTCGTTGCCGGGCCCCCTCATGGAGTCCGTGGAGCTCATCGGCGGGCTGTCCATCCCGGCGATGCTCCTGGCGTTCGGCATGTCGCTGGTCGGCTCGCGGCCGCTCGAGCGGGCCGGCGGGCGACGCGCGGACGTGCTGCTCGCCTCGGCGGTGAAGCTGGTGGTGCATCCGCTGCTGGCCTGGCTGCTCGCGCAGTTCGTGTTCGGCCTGGACGCGCGGCACGTGTTCGTCGCCGTCGTCCTGGCCTCCCTGCCGACCGCACAGAACGTGTTCGTCACCGCCGTGCGCTACGACACGGGCCTGCGCGTCTCGAAGGACACGATCCTGGTCACCACGATCGTCGCGATCCCGGCGATGATCGCCGTCGCCCTGCTGCTGGCCTGAGGCCGACGACGGCGGCGCCCGGCCCGGTGCCACGCGCCGGACGCCTCGCCGCGGCTCAGACGTCCCGGCGGATCAGCTCGTCCAGCCCCGTGGGCGAGAGCAGGTACGGGGCGACCTCGAGCACGGTGCGCGCCCCCGTCTCCCCCTGGGCCTTCAGGCGCGCGGCGGCACGGCCGTAGGCGACCTGCGCGGCGGCGGTGAAGTCGGGGTTGGACTCCAGCTCCAGCACGAACTCGACAGCGCTGCGCGAGCCGCCGAGGTCGCCCGAGGTGACGACGTGGCCGCCGTGCGGCATGCCCTGGTGGTCGCGCTCGAACTCCTCCTCGGAGATGAAGTGCACGGTGGTCTCGTACGGGGCGAAGTAGTCGGGCATCGTGGTGATGGCCTCGGTGATGGCCGCGTGGTCGGCCTCGTCGGCCACCACGTAGCACTCACGCACGTGCGCGGAGGCGCCGGTGATCTCGGCGCCCCGTCCGGCGCGGGCCTCGGCGATCGCCTCCTCGCTGGGGATCGTGTACTGCACGCCGCGCCGGACGCCGGGGACCCGCCGGACGGCGTCGGAATGGCCCTGCGAGAGGCCCTTGCCCCAGAACGTGTTCTGCTGCGGCTGCGGGAACAGCGCCGCGCCCAGCACCCGGTTCACCGAGAACAGGCCCGGGTCCCAGCCGGTGGAGATCATCGCCACGTGCCCGCCCTCCCGGGCCGCGGCGTCCATCTCGGCGCGGTGCCGCGGGATGAGCTGGTGGTTGTCGTAGGTGTCCACGGTGGTGAAGTGCCGCGCGTAGCCGGCCGCCTGCTCGGGGATGTCCGTGGCGCTGCCGAGGCAGAGGAACAGCACGTCGATCTCCCCGGCGTGCTCGGCGGCCCGCTCCGCCGGGAGCACGGGCGTGTCCGTGTCCAGGCCGGTGCGGCGCGAGAAGATGCCCACCAGCTCCATGTCCGGCTGGAGCTTCACGAGCTTCTCCACACTGCGGCCGAGGTTCCCGTATCCGACGATGCCGGCGCGGATGGTCATGTGCGTCCTCCTGGAGGGGTCGTGGTCAGGTCGGTCCCGCCAGCCTAGGCCCGGCGCCGCGGGGCGCCGAGTCCGCCGGCCGGACCGCGCAGCAGGAGCACGACGACGGCGACCAGCCCCGCCAACGCCAGCACGCTGACCACGTAGATCGGCCAGGCCCACGGGCTGTGGTCGCCCCCGCCGATGCCGTAGGTGTCCGCGAGCGCCATGCCCGGCCCGAACGAGGCCATGAAGTAGGCCGGAGACGCGGCGACGAGCGAGGCGAGGCCCAGGGCGAGGACCGCCAGCGGGTCGACCTCCTCGCGACGCCACGTGAGGAACCACAGGATCGCGGCCACACCGAGCCCGGCCGCCAGGATCACGGCCGGGAGGACGAAGGGGACGCCGAGCTGGCCCGCCGCGCTCAGGTCCGCGTAGATCCTCCCGAGGCCGCGGTCGCCGGGCGCGGCGGCCAACGGGTTGAGGACGAACACCTGCAGGGCCGCGAGCGCCGCGGCGGCGGCGATGACGCCCGGGACCACCGCGCCCGCGGCGAGCCGCACCCACCCGGGCCGGTCGGGCAGGGCGAGGGGCGCCGTCGTCGGGCGGGGCCGGGCGGGGCGGGAGGACGCGGCGGGGCGACGGGCGGAAGGGGACATGCGGCCAGGCTAACCGCTCGCCTTCGCCGCGGACACGAGAGCCTCCGGCGCCGTTTCGTCAACGAAAGCGGCTGTGGAGGCTCCTGCGCCCCCGCCGTCTCGTCGACGAGCGCGGCGGGTGAGGTCAGTGCACGCCGGCGCCGGAGAGGGTCTTGGCCCAGGCCTCGATGGCGTCCCAGTCGCGGTAGTCGCCGTAGTGCTCGTTGCGGGAGAGCTTGAGCTTGAGCTTCTCCAGCCGGCCCAGGCGCTCCTCGACGAGCGCCCCGCGGAAGTACGCCACCTCGCGCGGACCGTAGGACTCGAGCTTCTCCCGCACCGGCGGGGCCAGCTCGGGCGCGCCGCCGGAGGCCAGGATCACGAGCGGCAGGTCCGCCAGCTCGGCCCGACGGGTGTCGAGGAACGCCCGCGCGTCGGCGGCGAGCGAGCCCGTGTAGACCGGGGCCGCGACGATCACCGCGTCCGCCGTGGCCAGCCACGCGGCGGCGCCCTCGACGTCCTCCACCACGGTCGGGACGGCCTGCGACGTGCGCAGCACCTCCGCGACACGCTCGGCGATCTCTCGCGTGGATCCGTGGGCGGACGAGGTGACGATGAGCGTGGTCATGGTGGGGCGCAGCCTTCGGGGTCGGGGGCGGACGACGCGCTCAGTGTATCCCGCGCAGGTCCAGGTCCAGGCGGGTCTCGGCGCCCTCCGGGGCCCGGTCCGGGGTGTGCACCGTGACCGGGATGCCCCAGTCCTGCTGGTACAGGTGGCAGGCGGCGTGGTCCGGGATGGGCTGCCCCTTCTCCCCGTCGCACGCGGCGGCCCGGGCGGTGATGTGCAGGACGCCCTCCTCGACCTCGGGGTTCAGCCGCAGCGTCCGGTGCAGCCCCGTGGACGTGCCCGCGCCCTCGAGCAGCAGCTCCTCCGGGGAGGAGGAGATCTTCAGCTGCGTGGGGTCGCCCCAGCGGTCGTCCAGCTTCTGCCCCGTGGGCGCGGCGAAGCCGATCGTCAGGTCCAGGTCGCCGGCCACCACCGGGGTGCGGGGACGCTGCGTCTGCCGCGCGCCCTCGTCCACGGTGAGGAACTCCTCCGGCACCGCCAGCCGCGTGAGCCGGTGGGCGTTGGACTCGACCACCACGATCGCGGTGTCGTTCCCGTCCGCGTCGTGCTCCACGAGCACGTCCGAGGGCTCGAGCAGCCCGCGCGCCACCGTGGTCACCGTGGCCGGGACCGCCCGGCCCGCGGCGTCCTCGCCGGCCGGGGCGTACCGGCGGATCGCGCCGTTGTACGTGTCCGCGATCAGCACGGAGCCGTCCGGCAGGGCCGTGACGCCCAGCGCGTGCTGCAGGCGCGCGCGGTCCGCCTCCCCGTCCACGTGGCCGAAGTCGAACAGGCCCGCCCCGACGGCGGTCCCGACCTCGCGGCGCCCGTCCTCCCCGGTCCGCACCCAGCGCACCGCGGAGGTCTCCGAGTCCGCGACCCACAGCGTGCCGTCCGCGCCCACGGACAGCCCCGAGGGCTGCGCGAACCAGGCCCGTCCGGCGTCGCCGTCCAGCAGGCCCTCGAGCGCCGTGCCCGCGTGCACCGCGAGCGCGCCCGTGACGGGGTCGAAGTCGAAGAGCTGGTGCGTGCCGGCCATCGCGATCACCACACGCCCCAGGGCGGGGTGCCACACGACGTCCCACGGGGAGGACAGCGAGATCGCGGTCGGCTCCCCGGGCAGGTCCGCGAGGTCGACGGCGACGTCCCCCTCGTCGTCGACGGCGGCGGCCTCCTTGGCGCGCTCGGAGTCGATGAGCTTCTGCACGCCGTTGCCGGCGAGGGTGCTGACGTGCCCGTCCGACAGGCGCAGGCCCCGCAGCCGGTGGTTGACGGAGTCCGCCACGACGACGTCGTAGCCGACGCGCTCCGCGACGTCCTCGGGCAGCAGCGCCAGGCCCTGGGGCTCGTTGAACAGCGCCTGGTCCGGCCCGCCGTCCGCGTGGCCCTTCTCCCCGGGCGTGGGGAATGCGAGCTCGGCCTGGCCCGCGTCCGCCGTGGCGGGGTCCCCGCCGCCGAACGCGCGGAGCACCGTGGTCAGGTCCTCGGCGACCTCCAGGAGGCGGTGGTGGCCGGTGTCCGAGACGAGGAACGTGCCCGGGCGGGAGCCGCGGCCGCCGAGCGACACGGCCTTGCCGGGGAACGACAGGTCCCGGGCCACGGGCGCGGGCGGGACGTAGGGGCCGGAGCCGCGGTGCAGCGTGCCCTTGGCCTCGTGCTCGGCCACGAGCTCGCGCACGAGCCCGTAGAGCCCGGCCACGTGCCCCTCGCCGGACAGGTGCGCGGCGATGTAGCCCTCCGGGTCCACCACCACGAGGGTGGGCCACGCGCGCGCCGAGTACGCCTGCCACGTGGTCAGCTCGGGGTCGTCCAGCACGGGGTGCTCGATGGCGTAGCGCTCGACGGCGGCCGCGAGCGCGTCCGGGTCCGCCTCGTGCTCGAACTTGGGCGAGTGCACGCCCACCGTGACGAGCACGTCCGCGAACTCCTCCTCGAGCGGGCGCAGCTCGTCCAGGACGTGCAGGCAGTTGATGCAGCAGAACGTCCAGAAGTCGAGGAGCACGACCTTGCCGCGCAGGTCCTCGAGGGCCACCTGCTCGCCGCCGGTGTTCAGCCAGCCGCGGCCCACGAGCTCGGACGCGCGCACCCGGGTGGCCGCGCGCGGCACGGCGGCGGGGGCGTCAGCGGACGGGGCGGGGTTCGGGGTCTGCGGTGCGGTCATGTCCACCATCATGACGCACGCCCCGGACGCGTCAGCCGTGAGCGGACGCCGGCGGCGTCACAGGGGGAAAGACGACGCCGCCGGGCGGGTCCGGCTCAGTCGGCGGCCAGGGCGGCGGCCAGCATCTCCTCGGCGATGAGGGTGAACTCCTTGCGCCCGGCCTCGGGCCGGCCCACGAAGGAGACCATCACCACGGCGTCGGAGGTGACGGCGGTGAGCACCTGGGCCGTGAGCTGGGGCTCGGACTCCGAGGCCACGGTCCGCTCCCACACGAGGGCGGACTGCGCCGGCGTGCCGTCGGACAGCGGCGCGTCGGAGACCTCGAGGCGGTAGTCGACGGTCGCGTCCCCCTCCTGCACGGTCATGGTCATCTCGCGGCAGTCGGCGCGCAGGGCGTTGACGGTCTGGATGTGCCGCTCGACGTCCTGGCGGCCCTGGCCCGTGAGCCGGGCGACCTCCACGGTGCCCGTGCCCGTGAAGGTGTCGGCGCCGACGTCCACGCGCGTGGCCTCGGCCCCGTCGAGGGCGATCGGAGAGAAGTCCAGGGCGGTCAGCGGCGCCTTGCACTGCGCCGGCTGCACGGTGGTCCGGTCCGCGTCCGCGCGCCGGTCCCGGGAGTCCTCGCGGGCCGCGTCGATCTCCTCCGCCGTGGCGGCCCGCTGCCGGACGAAGCCGAATGTGGCCGCACGCTCGGCCGCGGCCTCCGCCATGCGCTCGTCCTGACGGTCGCCCAGGCCGAGCCCCTCCGGGGCCGCCGACTCCGTGGGCGCCGCGGTGCCGGCGTCGTCGTGGACTCCGTCCGCGGGCGCGGACGCGGCGGCCGGATCGTTGTCCCCGGCCGCGCAGCCCGTCAGGGCCAGCAGGCCGGCGGCGACGGCGGCCACGAGGCGCAGCCGACCACGCCGGGGCGCGGCCGGGCGGCGGAGGGGACGGACACGGTCAGCGGACATCACGGGCCTCCTCGGGGCCGGTGGAGGAGTCACGGGCCGCGGGCTCGGCGCCGCTCGGGGCGTCGGTGGCCGGGGTGCCGTGCATGCGGGCGTACATCTCGTTCCAGCGGCGCAGCTCCGCGTCGCCGTCGCGGTCGGCCTGCCGGTCCAGCCGGACCGCGTTCTTGCGGTCGCTGCGATACCAGAGCACGGCCACCATCACCGCCATCATCACGGTGGGGAACTCGCCGATGCCCCACATCACCGCGCCGCCGATGCGCTGGTCCTCGAGGGCGGTGGGGCCCCAGTCGCGGCCCATGTTGCCGAACCAGGACGCCTGCATCAGGCCGGTGGAGGTGGTCATGGCGACGCCGATGAAGGCGTGGAAGACCATCGTGGCCATCAGCAGCACGAGCCGCAGGGCGTACGGGGGCCGGCGCGGCAGCGGATCCGAGCCGATCATGACCAGGGCGAACAGGAACCCGGTCAGCAGGAAGTGGACGTTCATGAACTCGTGGCCCACGTGGGTCTCCAGCGAGAACCGGAAGAAGTCCGTGTAGTAGAACACCAGGATCGAGCCGGCGAAGTTGACCCCCGCCACGATCGGGTTCGTGATGAACCGCCCCCACGGGGAGTGCACGATCCACAGGATCCACTCGCGCGGGCCGCGCGTCCCGTCCGTGCGGGACGGCAGGGCCCGCAGCGCCAGGGTGATCGGCGCGCCCAGGACGAGGAAGACGGGGCTGAGCATCGTCAGCGTCATGTGGCCCACCATGTGCGCGCTGAACAGGACGCGGCCGTACACGGCCGGGGACCCGGAGGTCGCCCACAGCAGCACGGCCAGGCCCGCGAGCCACGCGACGGTGCGCAGCACGGGCCAGCGGTCGCCGCGGCGGCGCAGCTGCCACACGGAGCGCAGGTACCAGAGGGTCAGGAACGCGATGATCGCGACCCACAGCCAGTCGAACCGCCACATCGTGATCCACCGGGCGCCCTCGAGGGCCGGCGGCAGCTCGTAGCCGGTGAGGATGCGGGCCGGGGAGGCGTCCGGCGCGAGCTCCTCCGGCACGGGCGGGGCCGTCCGGGAGAGCACGGAGGAGACGCCCATGACGGCGCCCATGATCACGGCCTCCACGGCGATGAGCTGCCACAGCAGGCGACGCGCGGGGGCGGGGCTGGGACGGTCCGGGCCGGCGTCGAGGCGGGGGATCACCCACCGGCGGTGCAGCAGGCCGATCAGGCCGAGGCCCAGGGCCGCCAGGAACTTGGCCGACACGAGGATGCCGTAGGGGCTCAGCAGCTGGGCCGGATCGTCCATGCGGATCGACGCGTTGACCACGCCGGACAGCGCCACCGTGACCAGGCCCAGCCCGGCGAGCACGGAGTACCGGGTCAGGACCGTGTGCAGCAGGGGCGCCGGGCCCTGCCGGCGCAGGCTGCGGCCCCGCCCCTGCGCCCCGTTGGGCCCCACGAGGGTGTCCGAGATCGCGACGAGCACGAGCAGTCCGCCCACCCACACGACGACGCCGAGCAGGTGCAGGCCGATCGAGTTCACGGCGCCGGTGTGGTCGTCACCGCCCGCCGCGTGCCCGATCAGGGCCAGGGGCACGAGGGCGAGCATCGCCAGGATGCCGGTCCAGAACAGGCCGTTGTGGGAGCGGACGGCGATCGCCAACGTGGTCACGACGGCGGCGATCACGGTGACCCAGAACCACGCCTGGCCCACCGAGATGCCGACCACGTAGGCCGCCAGGCCGTCCGTGAAGCCCTGCCCCGCCGTGACGGGGATGCCGGCGAGATCCGAGTAGGACAGCACGCCGACGGCCAGCGCGGCCACCGTCCACACGCCGGCGCTGACGGCGGCGATCCGCATCACGCGGGTGAACGCGGGGTGCTCGGGCAGCGGTGCGGCGTCCGCGTCCTCGCGCCGCTGCCGGGCGGAGCGGTGCCACCGTTCCGTGCCCGCCGCGTGCGGCGGCAGGACCCCGGCCGCGAAGATCAGCGCGGCGATGGTCAGGGACATCGCCAGGTTGGAGACGAGCTCCCCCACGGGCACGCCCCAGCGGGTGATCCACCCCGGGTCGGAGAGCTGGCGCGCGGCGGTGACGCCGGTCAGCCAGCCGGCGGCGGCGAGGCCGGCGGCTCCCGCGGCGGCCACGAGCACCCAGATCCACCGGGGCACACCGACCGGCCCCGACGGACCGGGGCGGGCGGCGTCGTCGTTCTCGGCGGGGTGGCTGCCCCGGGCGGGGGCGGTGGCGGCGGACATGGGGTCCATCCTCTCAAAGCGTGCGGACGCCCGACGACGACGGGAGCGGCCCCGCCGTCGTCGGGCCCCTGGGTCAGGCGAACAGGGCGTCGCCCACGAACCCGCCCTCGGCGCAGCCGGGCGGGATCGCGAAGACCGCCGAGCCGACGGGCACGGTCCACAGGTTCAGGTGGTCCGACTCGGCGAGCCGGGCCTGGACGGGGACGAACTGTCGGTCCACGTCCGCCTGGTAGGCGGCGAAGATCAGGCCGGAGCCCGCCTCCAGCGCCCCGCGCGGGTCGTCGTAGTTGTAGCCGCGACGCAGCATCCCGTACTCGGGCTCCTCCCCGCGGGCCCGCCGCAGGTGCGCGATGTCCGAGATGACCGGGAAGCCCGTGGGGCCGACGGCGTCGAAGTCCGGCTCGTCGTGCTCCTGCTCCCCCGTGAGGGGGGCGCCGGTGCCGAGGCGACGGCCGATGACCTTCTCCTTGGCCGGGCGGTCGAGCTCGTCCCACGTGTCCATGAGCATCTCGATGCGCCGGATCACCACGGACGTGCCGTCCGCGATCCACGGGGTGACGCCCACCTGCTCGGCGCCCACGCCCCACACCACGCGGTCGAGGTGCGGGGTGTCCGCCGCCGGGTTGCCGGTGCCGTCCACCTGCCCGAAGAGGTTGCGCATCGTGGTGCCGGTGGGGTGGGCGCCGCGGGCGGAGCGGAAGCCCTCCTGCACCCAGCGCTCGGTGGCGAACGGCCGGGCCGCCTTGAGGAGCATGCGCCGGGCGTGGGCCACGGACATCCGGTCGTCGCCGCAGATCTGCAGCAGCAGGTCGCCGTCGCTGAACGCGGGGTCCAGGCGGTCGATCTGCTCGAACGCCGGCAGCGGGCGCAGCCAGGCCGGGGCCCGGTCCGGGGCCACGCGGCGGACGAGCTCCGGGCCGAAGCCGAACGTCACGGTGAGCCGCGCGGGGGCGGCGGCGAGCTCCGGCTCGGTGTCGGCGATCGTGGCGCGGCCCTGGGTCAGGCGCGCCGCGTCGTCGGTGAGCAGGCGCAGCATCCGCTCGATGCGCACCCGGTCCGCGTCCTCGCGCAGGTCGAGGGCGAGGAAGACGGCGTGGGCCTGGGCGGGGGTGTCGACGCCGGCCTGGCGCGGCCCGTGGAACGGCACGGTGTCCGTGCCCACGGGCGAGCTGACGGCCACCCGGGCGGCCTGGCCGCCGGGCTCGGCCCAGCCGGCCCGGCCGACGTCGCCCTCGATGCCGGTGTCGCCCATGACCTCGGACGGCGAGGCCCCCGCCCCGGGCGCGGTAGACGCGCCCGGGGCGGTCGAGGCCGACGCGTGGCCGGCGCCGTAGCCGAGTGCCGTGCCCAGCAGGCCGCCGCCCACCGCGCCCGCCCCGAGGAGCAGGCCGCGGCGGGAGGGGCCCCCCGGGGCCGGGCGGGCGTCCTCGCGCCCGTCCGGCCCGTGGTGGTCGTCCGGCCGGACGGCGGGGTCAGTGGTCGGCATGGTCCTCCGATTCGTGGGACTCGCCGCCGTGGTACGACTCGTTGGCGCCGGTGAAGGGCCGGACCACGGAGGTGACCTCGAGGGTGGAGCCGTCCTCCAGCTCGAGGTCGTAGGTCACGTCCTCACCCGGCTCGATCGGGTCGGTCAGGCCCATGAACATCACGTGGTTGCCGCCCGGGGCGAGCTCGAAGCTCCCGCCCGCGGGCACGGTGAAGCCGTCGGGGCTCTCCTGCATCACCATCTGGCCGTCCTCGCCGGAGACCATCTCGTGGAGCTCGACCGTCTCGCCCAGCTCCGAGCGGACGCCGACGATGTGCAGGTCCTGGTCCGAGGAGTTCTCGAGCATGCCGAAGGAGCCGGTCATGCCCTCCTCGGTGGCCTTCGTCCAGGGGTCGGTGATCGTGAGGCCGGCGGCCTGGCCGTCCGCGGTGGACGCGGCCGACGAGGCGTCCGTGGCCGGCGCGACGCTCGAGGCGTCCGACGCGCTCGGGGCGGAGCCGGCGTCGTCTCCGGCGCAGGCCGTCAGGCCGAGGGCGGCGACGGCGAGCACGGCGGCGGCGCCGAGGCGGCGAGGGGCGCGGGGGGAGGTGGTGGTCATGTCTGTGGGGTTCCTTGTCATGCGGGCGCGCGACGACGCGCGGGGCGTGCGGGCGCGCGAGGGCGGGGCCGGTCCCCTCAGGGGGCCGGCCGGGGATCAGAGGTCAGCGGCCGTCGTCGAGGTGGCCGAGTGCGCGGGCGCGGCGGCCCATCAGGAGGAAGGCCACCACGAGCACGGCCAGGCCGGCGATGCCGGCGACCCACACCCAGGCGGGCAGCGCGTCGGAGTCCGCGGGCTGCGCGGCGTCGGAGGCGTCCGCCTGCGCGGTCGCCTCGGCCGAGGCGGCGTCGCCCTGGCCTGCCGTGGCCTCCGGGGAGGCGGCGGTCGAGGCCCCGGCGACGGCGGTGCCGCAGCCCTGGGGCGCGGTGCCGGCGGCCGGTGCGGCCGGGTCGTCCACCGCGAAGTCGAACGAGCGCTCCTCGGAGTGCCCGTCCGAGTAGACGACGCGGTAGGCGACCTCGTAGTCGCCGTTGGGCAGCCCCTCGCACAGCGGCGCGGAGAAGGTGGGGCCGTCCACGGTGCCGGCGGCGGACTGCCACTGGTTGCCGTCGGCGTCGCGGACCTGCAGGAGGTTCTGGATGCCCTCGCCGTCGATCAGCTCGCCGCTGAAGGTCAGGGAGACCTCCGACGGCGCCGTCGTGGCCGTCTCGCCGACCGCGGGGGCGGTGCGGATGAGCTCGTCGTGCGCGGCCGCGGGGGCGGCTCCGGCGACGACGAGGGCGGGCAGCAGGGTGAGTCCGGCTGCGGCGCGAGCGGCGCGGCGGACAGGGGTGGTCTGGTGATGCATGGTGGTGTCCTCACGGGTCTGCCGCGGTCCCGGACGGGAGTCGCGGGCGGACCGTTCCGAAGGGTCGTCGGGCGCGGTCGGGCCTCGAGACGCGGACGGAGCCGGCGTCCTCAGGCCGCGAGGGCGAACGGCGGGCCGCGCCGCCCCGGAGAGCTGAGGAGGGCGAGGGACGTCGCCGGCCGGAGCACCGGCGGGACGGGGACACGGAGGCGGGCCGGCGTCGGCAGGGGGCCGTGCGCGGCCGGCGGCGGGCAGACGGCGGCCACCACGCGTTCGGCGATGGTGAGCACGAGGGCCTCACCGCGCCGCAGCACCAGCACGGTGAGGACCGCGGCGATCACGTGGGCCGCGAGCATGCGCAGGTCGGTCAGGTGGCCGGTGGGGGCGCCGGACAGGGCCTCCCCCGGTGCCAGGAGGGCCCCGGCGCCGGGACGGGCGTGGCCGAGGTGGGCGGGGTCGACGCCGGCGGCAGGCGCCACGGCGTGGCCGCCGGCGGCGAGCCCGTAGAGCACGTGGAACAGCCCCTGGGCGATCGCGACGGCGGCGGCGGTGCGCCACAGCGAGAGGGCGCGGCCCGCCAGGGCGGTGCAGAGCGGGGCGGCGAGGACGGCCGCGAAGGCGACCACGCCGACCTCGGGGAACCCGTGACCGGGCTCGGCGGCGGTGTGGAACAGCGCGGCCAGGGCGGTCATCGCCAGGGCCCCGGCCCAGCCCCGGGCCAGACGGGCCGGCCCACGCACGACGCGCGGAGGGGCGTCCTCGAGGCCGGACGGGGCCCACGGAGCGGCGGCGACGGCGCTGCGCATGCCACGACTCCTCTCCTGACGGCCCCGGTCCACGTCGGCCGGACGATCGTCCGCCCATCCTACGCGGCCGGAGACGACGACGGGCGCCCCACCCGAGGGTGGGGCGCCCGTCCTGCGGCGTACGGCGTGGGTCCGGGGACCCGCGCCGCGGCCGGGATCACTCGGAGGCGGCGGCCTTGAGCTTGGAGCCGGCGGTCACCTTCACGGAGTGGCCGGCCGGGATGGTGATCTCCTCGCCGGTGCGCGGGTTGCGGCCGGTGCGCTCCTTGCGCTCGGTGCGCTCCACGGCCAGCCAGCCCGGGATCGAGACCTTCTCGCCCTTCTTGACCTGGGCGGTGAACACCTCGAAGAGGGCGTCCAGCACATCGCTGACGGCGGCCTGGGTGTTGCCGGAGCGCTCGGCGACGGCGGCGACGAGTTCCTTGCGGTTCATGGCCATGGGTCCTCCCTATGGGACGTCGGTTACGGTTCCCGGGCCGTTCGGACCGGGCTGCCAGTTGTGAACGTACCACCTCTCCGCGGGCGAATCGCCCCCTGAACCGCGAGAATCCGCGATTTCCCGTGACCCGGGTGGCCCTCATCCCCGGGGCACGACGACGGCGGCGCCCCTCCTGAGGAGGGACGCCGCCGTCGCGGTGGTGCCGAGCGCCCGGAGACCGGGCCTCAGGTCACCAGGAGGACTTGGTCACGCCGGGCAGCTCGCCACGGTGCGCCATGTCGCGGAAGCGCACGCGGGAGATGCCGAAGCGCTGGAAGGTGCCGCGGGGGCGACCGTCGATGGCGTCGCGGTTGCGCACGCGGACCGGGGAGGCGTCGCGGGGCAGCTTCTGCAGGCCCAGGCGGGCGGCCTCGCGGGCCTCGTCCGACGCGTTCGGGTCCACGAGGGTCTTGCGCAGCTCGAGACGCTTCTCGGCGTAACGGGCCACGATGGCCTTGCGCTGCTCGTTCTTGGCGATCTTGGACTTCTTGGCCATCTCAGCGCTCCTCTCGGAAGTCGACGTGCTTGCGGACCACCGGGTCGTACTTCTTCAGGGTGATGCGGTCCGGGTTGTTCCGGCGGTTCTTGCGGGTCACGTAGGTGAACCCGGTGCCGGCGGTGGACTTCAGCTTGATGATCGGACGAACGTCCTTGTCCTTGGCCATGTCAGAGCTTCACTCCCTTCGCGATCAGGTCCGCCACGACGGCGTCGATCCCGCGCACGTCGATGGTCTTGATGCCCTTGGCGGACAGCGTCAGCGTGACGTTGCGGCGCAGGGAGGGGACCCAGTAGGTCTTCTTCTGGATGTTCGGGTCGAACCGGCGCTTGGTGCGACGGTGCGAGTGGGAGATGCTGTGGCCGAATCCCGGCCCAGCCCCGGTTACCTGGCAGTGAGCTGCCATGATCACTCCTCGTGGCAAGTAGTAGTAAAAGGACGGGCGGAACCCGCATGGCGGCGAGCCGCGGACCTGTCCGCGGACACCTGTTGTGAGCCCCGCCCCGGGTGTGGACACCGCACTCTTACTGCGACTTCTCGAAAAGGGGGACCAGGCTGGGTGAGAGCCAACCGAAGTTCCTTATGGGATCGCTGGTGTGGACGGTGAGCCCCGGTCCGCCCTGAGGACGTCCCGGGATCCGGTCTGCGGGAGCGCGTTGCTTTTCCGACCCGCCGTCCGCCCGGTCACCTGACCGATGGAACGACGAGAACAACGCGGCGTGCGCCGTCCCACCTTACGCGAACCGTGGGCGTCGCTTCAACTCGACGGGGGGCGCCTGTGGTATGCGCACGGTCCTCGGCCCCCAGGGCCGCTCCGCTCGTCACGGCTCGGCGCGGCCACGGGCGCTGGGCCGGCCCACCCCTCCGGCGTGGATCAGGCGACCGACGCCCCCAGCAGCGAGCCCACCGCGAAGGTCAGGCCGAGCGCCAGGGCGCCGCCGAGGACGACGCGCACGGCCGCCCGCAGCGCGGGCGCGTCGCCGAGCCGGGCCCCGACCCAGCCGGTGACGGCGAGGGCCAGGAGGGTGACGCCGAACGTGAACGGGACGCGGAGGCCCACCGGCGCCAGGACGACCGTCAGGAAGGGCAGCAGCGCGCCCACGAGGAACGCGAGGAAGGACGCTCCGGCGGCGGCCCACGGGCTGACGACGTCCTCCTCCGCCATGCCCAGCTCCATGCGCAGATGCGCGGCGAGCGCGTCCTTCTCGGTGAGCTCCCGCGCGGCGGCCTCGGCCGTGGCCCGGCTCAGGCCGTCCGCCTCGTAGAGCTGCACGAGCTCCTCCAGCTCGCCCTCGGGATCCTCCTCGAGCTCACGGCGCTCCTTGGCGATCAGCGACTTCTGCGAGTCGGAGGACGAGGAGACGGACACGTACTCGCCCAGCGCCATGGAGAAGGCGCCGCCGACCACGGCGGCGGCGCCGGCCAGCAGGATCGGGGTGAGCGCCGTCGTCGCGCCGGCGACACCGACGACGGTGGCGGCGACGGACACGATGCCGTCGTTGGCGCCGAGCACGCCCGCGCGGAGCCAGTTGAGGCGGGCATGCACGCCGCCGGCGGCGTGCGGCTCGTCGGGACCGCCCGGCGGGACCTGATCGGTCAGGGGCGAGGACTGTTCAGACGTGTGCGACATGTCTCCATGGTCGCGGCGCGGGGCGGGGCGCGCCAGGCAGGTGAGGCGTTCCTTCGGACGGGGTGCCACGACACTCGCTCTTCCTGTTGCCAGGATTGTTCAACAACAGCTACCGTCTCCCCAGCGCCTCGTGACGCCCGTCACCTCGCCTGGCGCCCTCGACGAAGGTGACCACCGTGTCCCACGCAGACATCCCCCACGCCGGACCGGACGGCTCGACCCCCTCGGGCACCGCACCGAAGACGGACTCCCGTGCCGCGAGCGCCACCCGGCGCACCGCACTGCTCGGCGCCATGTTCCTCATGGCCACCTCGGCCATCGGCCCCGGCTTCATCACGCAGACCGCCACGTTCACCGTCCAGATGGGCGCCGCGTTCGCGTTCGCCATCCTGGTCTCGATCCTCATCGACATCGCCGTCCAGATGAACGTGTGGCGCGTCATCGGCGTCTCCGGCATGCGCGCCCAGGAGCTGGCGAACCGCGTCCTGCCCGGCCTCGGCTGGGTCCTCGCCGCGCTCGTGTTCCTCGGCGGCATGGTCTTCAACATCGGCAACATCGCCGGCACCGGCCTCGGCGCGAACGCCATGCTCGGCGTCGACCCCCTGATCGGCGGCGGCGTCTCCGCGCTCATCGCGCTGTTGATCTTCCTCTCCAAGCGCGCCGGCGTGGCCCTGGACCGGATCGTGGTGGCGCTCGGCGCCGTCATGATCCTGCTGATGCTGTACGTGGCCATCACCTCCGCCCCGCCCGTGGGCGAGGCCCTGCGCCAGTCCGTGATGCCGGAGGAGGTCGACTTCTTCGTGATCGTCACCCTCGTGGGCGGCACCATCGGCGGCTACATCACCTACGCGGGCGCCCACCGCATGATCGACTCCGGAGTGAAGGGCGTGGACGACGTCCAGGACATCACCCGCAGCTCCGTGGCCTCGATCCTCGTGACCGGCCTGATGCGCGCCCTCCTGTTCCTGGCGATCCTCGGCGTCGTCGCCTCGGGCGCGGTCCTGGCCAAGGACAACCTGGCCGCCTCCGCCTTCCAGGCCGCCGCCGGCGACATCGGCCTGCGCATGTTCGGCATCGTCCTGTGGGCCGCCGCCGTCACCTCCGTGATCGGCGCGTCGTACACCTCGATCAGCTTCGTCACCCGCTCCACCACCAGCGCCCGCACCCGCAACCTGCTGACGGTCGCCTTCATCGTGGTCTGCACCGCCCTCTACCTGGCGCTGCGCCAGGCACCGCAGACGCTGCTCGTGTTCGCCGGCGCGTTCAACGGCATGATCCTGCCGGTCGGCTTCGCCGCCCTCCTGTACGTGGCCTGGCGCCGCCGCGACCTGCTGCACGGCTACCGCTACCCCGGGTGGCTGCTCGTGATCGGCGCGCTCGCGTGGATCGTCTCCGTGTTCATCGCGGTGCGCGGGTTCATCCCCATGGTCGAGATGATCACCGGTGCCTGAGATGACCACGACGACGCCGCTGCCGCCGCTGGACGGCGCCACGACCCCCGCGCAGGCCCGCGAGCGCTTCCGCGCGGGGCTCGTGCGGCCGACCTCGGGGATCGCCGACGGCTACGCGCAGGCGAACCTCGTCTCGATCCCGCAGGACCACGCCTACGACGTCCTGCTCTTCGCCCAGCGCAACCCCCAGGCCCTGCCGCTGCTCGGCGTGTTCGAGGCCGGCGAGGTCAACGGCCCCGCACTGGACGGCGACGTCCGCACGGACGTGCCGCAGTACGTGGTGTACCGCGACGGCGTCGAGACGGACCGCCCCACGGATCTGCTCGACGTGTGGCGGGACGACCTCGTGACGTTCGTGATCGGCTGCTCGTTCACCTTCGAGTCCGCCCTGGTGGCCGAGGGCATCCGGATGGCCCACCAGGACGCCGGCGTGAACGTGCCGATGTACCGCACCACGCGGCGCTGCGCCTCGGCGGGCCGCCTCTCGGGCCCGCTCGTGGTCTCGATGCGCCCCATCCCCGCCGACCGCGTGGCCGACGCCGTGCGCATCACCTCCCGCTACCCCGCGGTGCACGGCGCGCCCGTGCACGTGGGCGACCCGGCCGGCCTCGGGATCACGGACCTGTCGGCACCGGACTTCGGCGACGCCGTCGAGGTCCCGCAGGGCCACCTGCCCGTGTTCTGGGCGTGCGGGGTGACGCCGCAGGCGGCGATCATGGAGTCCCGCCCGCCGCTGGCCATCACGCACGCGCCCGGGCACATGCTCATCACGGACCTGCCGGACCGGATGTTCCAGGTCCCGTGACCGCCGGGGCCCGGGGAGACGGTCAGCCCCCCACGGCGGCGAGGTGCGCCAGGACGAACTGCTCCGCCTCGTCCAGGTAGCCGCCGAACATGGCGTGCACCGCGGGCAGGTCGCCGGCCAGCAGCCGCTCCACGATCCACCGGTTGCGGTCCGCGAACTGCACGTGCAGGCGCGTCTGCTCGTCCATGGGATGGAACGCCAGGCGCACGCGGGCCTGCACCGACGCCATGAGCCGCGTGAGCTCGGGGGCGCCGGCCAGGTCCACGATGCCGACGTGGACGCGATGGTTGGCGTCGCCCAGGACCCGCGCGGGGGTGTCCGGGCCGCCCGAGAGCAGGTCCTGGGCACAGCGCAGGTGGCGCGCCGCGCCGGGGGTGAGCTCTCCGTGCTCGAGGGCGCCGAGCTGGATCACCCGACGCGTGCGGTACAGCCCGCGCACGTCCTCCGGACCCGGCGCCGCCACGAACACCCCGCGGTGCGGCCGGCGCTCCACGAGGCCCTCCGAGGCCAGCATGGTGAACGCCTCGCGCAGGCTGTTGCGGCTGACCTGGAGCTCGGCGGCCAGCGCCACCTCTCCCAGTCGCTCCCCCGGCACGAGCCCGGCCGCCGCGATCCGCTGCCGCAGCTGCGCGGCCGCGGCCACGGGAGCCGGCGCCGGGGCGGACTCCCCGTCACCGGCGCCGGGCGCGAGGTCGTCCCCGGTGACACCGTCGCGCGTCGGCACCCTCACGCCCCCAGCCGGGCGATCGCCTGGCCGCGCGTCACCGAGGCCGGGGTCTCGGCCACGAGGAGCTGGATCCGGCCCGCACGCGGGGCACGGATCGGCGTCTCCATCTTCATCGCCTCCACGATCGCGACCGTGTCACCCTCGGCCACCTCGGCGCCGTCCTCGACCTTCCACGAGGCCAGGGTGCCGGTGACCGGCGAGGCCACGGCGCCGTCGTCGTCGGGCTTCCCGGCGCCGGCAGCGCCGGCCGGGGCCGCGGCACCCGCGCCGCCGCCTCCGAGGAGGGCCGCGTAGAGATCGGCGGGCAGGCCCAGGCGCACGGCGCGGCCGTCCAGCTCGACGGTGACGGCGGTGCGGCCGCCGGCGGGCACCTCGGCGCCCAGGTAGGGGGACTCGGCCAGCGGCTCGGCGAACTCGGACTCGATCCACGTGGTGTAGACGCCGAGGCGGTCCCCCGAGGTGAAGGCGTCCTGCTCGAGCACGGCGCGGTGGAACGGCACCACGGTGGGCACGCCGTCGATGCGCAGCTCGGCCAGGGCGTCGCGGGCGCGGGCGACGGCCTGGGCGCGGTCCTCGCCCCACACGATGAGCTTGGCGAGCAGGGAGTCGTACTCGCCCGGCACCACGGAGCCGGTGCGGACGCCCGAGTCCATGCGGACCCCGGGGCCGGTGGGGGCCTCGAACGCGTCGATCGGGCCGGGCACGGGCAGGAAGCCGTACGCCGGGTCCTCGGCGTTGAGGCGGAACTCGAGGGCGTGGCCGCGCGGCGTCGGGTCCTCGGGGATGCTCAGCGGCTCGCCGGCGGCGACGCGGAACTGCTCGCGCACCAGGTCCACGCCGAAGACCTCCTCGGTGACCGGATGCTCCACCTGCAGGCGGGTGTTCACCTCCAGGAAGCTGATGAGGCCGTCCGGGGCCACGAGGTACTCGACCGTGCCGGCCCCGGTGTACCCGGCGGCGCGGCAGATCTCGCGGGCGGAGGTGTGGATGCGCTCGCGCTGCTCGTCCGTGAGGAACGGCGCCGGGGCCTCCTCCACGAGCTTCTGGTTGCGGCGCTGCAGGGAGCAGTCGCGGGTGCCGAGCACGGCCACGTGGCCGTGCTCGTCGGCGAGGACCTGGGCCTCCACGTGGCGGGGGCGGTCCAGGAAGCGCTCCACGAAGCACTCGCCGCGGCCGAACGCGGCCACGGCCTCGCGGACGGTCGCCTCGAACGCGTCCTCGACGTCGCCGAGCTCGCGCACCACGCGGATGCCGCGGCCGCCGCCGCCGAAGGCCGCCTTGATGGCGATCGGCAGGCCGTGCTCCTCGGCGAACGCGCGCGCGGCGGCGGCGTCCGGCACGGGGCCGTCCGAGCCCGGCACGAGCGGGGCGCCCGCCTGCTGGGCGAGGGAGCGGGCGGTGATCTTGTCGCCGAGGGCGCGGATGGCGTCCGGCGACGGGCCGATCCAGGTCATCCCGGCGTCGATCACGGCCTGCGCGAAGTCGGCGTTCTCGGAGAGGAAGCCGTAGCCCGGGTGCACGGCGTCGGCGCCGGCGCGGCGGGCGACGTCGAGGACCGCGTCGATCTTCAGGTAGGTGTCCGCCGAGGACGCGCCCGGCAGGTGGAAGGCCTCGTCCGCGACGGCCACGTGCAGGGCGTCGGCGTCCGGATCCGAGTAGACGGCGATCGAGGCGATGCCGTGGTCGCGGGCGGCGCGGGCCACGCGCACGGCGATCTCGCCGCGGTTGGCGATGAGCACCCGCGTGACGGGGCGGGCGGCGGGGGTGGTGGTCATGCGGGGGTCTCCTCGGAGGGCGATGCGGAGTCGACGACGGTCTCGGCGCCGGGGCGGGGATGGGGGACGAAGCGGACGCGGGCGCCCGGCGGCAGCTGGGCCGCCAGGCTGAGGTCCGCGCGGGCCACGACGCCGATCACCGGGTAGCCGCCGGTGACCGGATGGTCGGAGAGGAACAGGACGGGCTCACCCGAGGGCGGCACCTGCAGCGCGCCGCGCACGGCGCCCTCGGACTTCAGCTCGCCCTCCCGCACGCGCTCGAGCGGCGCGCCGTCGTCGGGGGCCGTGAGGCGCACCCCGATCCGGTCGGTCTGCTGGCTCACGTCCCAGTCCTGCGTGAACAGGCGCTCCAGGCCCGCCTCGCCGAACCAGTCGTCGCGGGGGCCGGGGACCACGCGCAGCACGGCCACCTGGCCGGGCGCGGGCATGGGGCGCAGCGAGGTCTCCGGGTCCCCCACCATCACGACGCCGGCCTCCTCCGAGGCGGGGGCGCCGGCGGCGGTCGGGCTCGCGGCGGAGGCGCCGGCGGCGCCCCTCGCATCCGGGCCGACGCGGCGGGCGAGGCGGTCCCCCGCCGTCAGCGGGGCGGGGCCGAGCCCGGACAGGGTGTCGGTCGAGCGGCTGCCGAGCACGGGCGGCACGTCGATCCCGCCCCGGAGGCCCACGTACACGCGCAGGCCGCCGACCGGCTCGTCCACCGTCAGCGTCTGGCCGTCCAGCACGACGAACGGCGTGCGGGCGGGCACCCGGCGCGTGGCGCCGTCGGCCGCGGTGATCGTCCCGCCGGCCTCGGCGCCGGCCAGGGCCATCACCTGGTGGCCGTGCGCGGTGAGGGTGAGGCCGCCCAGGACGGTCTCCAGCACCGCCTCGCGTGAGCGGTTGCCCACGAGCCGGTTCGCCTGGCGTGCCGCGTCCCGGTCGGCCGCGCCGGACGCGACGACGCCGAGGTCGCCCAGGCCCGGGCGGCCCAGGTCCTGGACCAGGGTCAGGAGCCCCGGGTCCACGACGGTGACGCCGCGGCGGCCGGCCACGGACGGGAGGCCGGCCGCGGCGTCGGCGGGCGGGGTGGCGTCGACCGCCGCGTCCGTGCCGGAGGTGACGGACGCCGTCGGGCGCACGGGGACGTAGCGGACACGGTCGCCGGGCTGCAGCAGGGCGGGCTGCTCGCGGCCGAGGTCCCACAGGGCCGCGGTGGTGTGCCCGAGCAGCTGCCAGCCGCCGGGCGAGGTGCGCGGGTAGACGGCGGAGAAGGCCCCGGCGACGGCGACGGCGCCCGCGGGGACGGCCGTGCGGGGCGAGCTGCGGCGGGGCGCCTCGAACGGGGCCGCCTCGGAGGCGCAGTACATGAACCCCGGCGCGAAGCCGCCGAACGCGGCGAACCAGTCGGCCTCGCTGTGGGCCCGGATGACGCCGTCGACGCCGAGCCCGGTGAGCCGGCCGACCTCGGCGAGGTCCTCACCGTCGTAGACCACGGGGATCTCGACGATCCGACCCCCCGTCAGCTCACCGGCGTCCGGGGTGAGGGTGCTGACCCGCGGTGCGGCGTGCTCGGCGGCGGCCTGCGAGGTGAAGGTCACCAGGACGGTCGCGGCGGCGGCCATGACCTGGCGCTGGCCGCGCTCCGGGTGGGCCGTGAGGTGGGCGTGGACGGCCATGACGTCCTCGAGCGAGGCGCACTCGACGAGGAAGCCCTGCGTGCCGACCCAGCGGATCGGGCGGGCCGGCGGTGTGGCGGCGGGGTGATGTGGGGCGCTCATGCGAAGGCCTTGATGGACACGCCCGCGCCCTCGAGCGCGCGGCGCACGGCCGCGGCCATGGCCACGGCGCCGGGCGTGTCGCCGTGCAGGCAGATGCTCTCGGCGTCGACGCGCACGTCCGTGCCGTCCACCGCCGCGACGACGCCCTCGGTGGCCAGGCGCACCATGCGGGCGGCGACGGCGTCCTCGTCGTGGAGGACCGCGCCGGGCTCGCGGCGGGAGACGAGCGTGCCGTCCGGGTTGTAGCCGCGGTCCGCGAAGGCCTCGGCGACGCCGCGCAGCCCCGCGGCGGCCGCCTTGTCCAGGGCGACGGAGCCGGGCAGGAGCAGCAGCGGGAGGTCGGAGCCGAACGCCTTGACGCCGTCGACGACGGCCTGGGCGTGCGCCTCGTGACGGACGATCGTGTTGTAGAGGGCGCCGTGCGGCTTCACGTAGCGGACCTGGCCGCCGGCCGCGCGGGCGAGCGCGTCGAGGGCGCCGATCTGGTAGAGGACGTCGTCGGCCAGCTCGGTGGGCGTGCAGTCCAGGAAGCGGCGGCCGAAGCCGGCGAGGTCGCGGTAGCCCACGTGCGCGCCGATCGTGACGCCGGCGGCGACCGCGTCACGGCAGGTCTGGGCGATCCCCGAGGGATCGCCCGCGTGGAAGCCGCACGCGACGTTGGCGGAGGAGACGGAGGGCATGATGGCGGCGTCGTCCCCCATCGTCCACGAGCCGAAGGACTCGCCGACGTCGGAGTTCAGGTCGATCTGCGGCGCGTGAGACACAGTGCAGTCCTCTCGGATCGGGCCCGGCTGAGGTGCCGGTCACACAATCTTGAGGCATGAGGGGGGATTGTTCAACAATCCTCGGCGCGTCCTCCTGGCGCTCACCCGGTGCGCATACCAACGCGGGTTGAGTTATCGCGGGTGTCCCAGCCCGGGACCCGCGACAACTCAACCCGCGTTGCGGGCCGGGCCGGGCGACGTCACCGCAGCGGCGTGTGCTCCGGGTCCACGCGCTCGCCCTCGCGCACGGGCCCGGGTGCGGTGCCGCCGCCCCACGGGTCCCCGCCGAACGCCTCACGCCCGTGCTCGCTCAGCCAGCTCGCCAGCTCCGGGCCCGCGGGCACGATGCCCGTCGGGTTGATGTCCTCGTGGACCACGTAGTAGTGCTCCTTGATCTGCGCGAAGTCGATCGTGTCGCCGAAGCCCGGGGTCTGGAACAGGTCGCGCGCGTAGCCCCACAGCGCCGGCATCTCGGTCAGCTTGTTCCGGTTGCACTTGAAGTGCCCGTGGTACACGGGGTCGAACCGCACCAGCGTGGTGAACAGCCGCACGTCGGCCTCGGTGATCCGCTCCCCCATCAGGAAGCGGCGCGTCGTCAGGCGCTCCTCGAGCCAGTCCATCGCGGTCCACAGCCGCTCGTACGCGGCGTCGTACGCCTCCTGCGAGCCCGCGAAGCCGCACCGGTACACGCCGTTGTTCACCTCGGTGAACACGCGCTCGATCACCTCGAACATCTCGTCCCGCTCCGGCCCGGCGTCGGGGATCAGCTGCGGGGCGCCGTCGCGGTGGAACGCGGTCCACTCCGTCGAGAGGTCGAGGGTGATCTGCGGGTAGTCGTTGGTCACGACGCCGCCCGTCGGCACGTCCACGATCGCCGGCACCGTGATGCCCCGCGGGTAGTCGGGGAACCGCGTGAAGTAGTTCTCCTGGATCCGCTCGGTGCCGAGCACGGGGTCCTTCCCGCCCTCGTCGAGGTCGAAGGTCCAGGAGCGCTCGTCGTGGGTCGGCCCCGGGGTGCCCAGCGAGATCGCGTCCTCCAGGCCGAGCAGGCGCCGCACGATGATCGTCCGGTTCGCCCACGGGCACGCCCGCGCCGCCACGAGCCGGTAGCGGCCCGCCTCGACGGGCCACGCCTCGGCCCCCTCGGTGAGCCCGCCGCCCACGCGGCCGACCGTGGACGGCTCGGCCACGGGCAGGGCCCGCACGGCCTCCGGGTCCGCCACGATCCGGTCCGCGATGTAGTTCGTGTCCCGCGTGAACTCCGCCCCGGACTGCACGTAGTTGCCCGTGAGCCCCTCGCGCGTGTCGATGGTGCCGCGGTCCGCGGCCTGGCCGGTCTGCTGGTTCTCCATACACTCGAGCCTATGACGACGACCACCGCCACGCCCGGCCCCACGCCCGCCCCGCTGGTGCGCTGCGTGACCGCCCAGAACCCCTCCCCGATGACCCTCGCGGGCACCAACACGTACGTGGTCGCCGCACCGGACTCGGATGCGGCCGTCGTGGTGGACCCGGGCCCGGAGGACGACGTCGCCGCCCACCTCGAGCGCGTCCGCGCGGCGGCCGAGGGGCGCCGGATCGCGCTCATCCTGGTGACGCACCGGCACGCCGACCACACCGGCGGGGTGGACGCGTTCCACGCGGCCACGGGCGCCCCCGTGCGCGCCGCGGACCCGGACTGGTGCCGCGGCGGGGCCGCCGTCCTGACGCCGGACGAGCGGATCGACGTCGCCGGCACCCCGGTGCTGGCGTGGCACACCCCGGGCCACACCTCGGACTCCTACTCGTTCGCCGTCCCGGACGCGGGCGCGCACGGCGCGGTCATCACGGGCGACACCATCCTCGGCTCGGGCACCACCATGCTCGACCACCCGGACGGCACCCTCACCGACTACCTGGCCAGCCTGCGCCGTCTCGAGGCGGCGGGCCCGCTCACGGTGCTGCCCGCGCACGGGCCCGTGCCGGAGCCGCTGGACGTCGTCGCCCGCGACTACCGGCACCACCGCGAGGGCCGCCTGGAGCAGATCCGCGCCGCCCTGGCCGCGCTGCCCGAGACCGAGGCGGCGACGATCACGCCCGAGGACCTGGCCCCGCGCATCTACCCCGGCCTCACCGGCACCGTGGCCCGCGTGGCCGTCCAGACGGTGGCCGCGCACCTGCGCCACCTGCGCGAGGGCTGAGCCCCTCCGCCGCGGGCCCGGCCCGCACTACGCTGACCTCAGACCCGTCCCCTCGACCCCGCGGAGGCACCCCATGACCATCCTCGTCGGCTACGCCCCCTCGAAGGCCGCGGACGCCGCTCTGGACACCGCCCTGGACATCGCCCGCTCCACCGGCGAGCGCGTGGTGGTGGTCAATGCCGGCCCCGGCGGCGAGCACCGCACCAAGTCCCTCGTCACGGAGGAGCAGCAGCGCGGCGTGCAGGCCCGGTTGGACGCCTCCGGCGTGACGGCCGAGTTCCGCCAGTACGCGCGCGGCCGGTCCACGGTGGAGGAGATGAAGGACGTGGCCGCGGAGCTGGACCCGTCCATCGTGGTCATCGGCGTGCGCCGCCGCGGCGGCTTCGGCCGGTTCGTCATGGGATCGGTCTCGGACGAGCTGCTGCAGGAGATCGATCAGCCCGTGCTGTGCGTGAAGGAGTACCGGCAGTACGGGGACCACACGCCCGAGGCCGTGAGCCACGTCGCCGAGACGGACCCGGCCGCCCACGGCCTGCCCGCGTCCGAGCCGATGGCCGAGCGGCGTCGGCTCACGCCCGTCGATCCCGGGGACCCGACGCTCGAGCGCTGAGCGCTCCCGCCGGGCCTCAGTCCTCGTCGTCCTGACGGCGGCGCGTGACGGCGTCGTCGAGGAGGCCGTCCGCGTGGGAGCCGGCGCCGCTGCGCCGTCCGGCCTCGTCCGCCGCCGCGGCCTCCGCCGCCTGCTTGGCCTGCTGCGCGCGCCGCTCGGCGAACGCCTCCTCGCCCGGGCCGGCGAGTTCGCGGTTGCGCTGCACCGCCGTCATCGAGCCGGTGTACAGGCCGGAGTGGTCGCCCACGCGGGTCAGCGGTGTGGTGAGGGTGTCCGGGCGCGGATCGGCGCCGTCGACGCGCGGCAGCGGCGCGGTGCGCGGGCGCGGCTCGCGGGCCGCCACCCCGGAGCCGTCCGGGCCCGGCTCACCCGTCCGGTCGCCACCGCGGGCCCCCGCGTCGGAGCCCTCGGAGGCGGGCGCCGCGTCGTCGTGGGCGGGGTGCCGGTCCACCATGCGCTGCACCACGATGCCCTCGGGGTGCTCGTGGCGCAGGAAGGCCACGAGGTCCTCGCGCACGAGGCAGCGCAGGTCCCAGAGGTCGCCGGAGTTGCGGGCGGAGACCACGGCGCGGATGCGCACGACGCCGCCGGTCGCGTCGGTCACCTGCAGCGCGTGCTCGCGCCCGTCCCACAGGTCCGTGGACTCGAGCAGCTGGGTGAGTCGTGCGCGCAGCGCGTCCATGGGCACGCGCCAGTCCACGTCCAGCTCCACGACGCCGGAGACCTCGGCGCCCACCCGCGTCCAGTTCTCGAACGGCTGGGTGGTGAAGTGCGAGGACGGGTAGACCATGCGGCGGCCGTCCCAGAGCTTGAGCACCACGTTGGACAGGGTGATCTCCTCGACGGTGCCGAACACGCCCTCCATGTCCACCACGTCGCCCACCCGGATCGCGTCCGTGAAGGCGAGCTGGAAGCCGGCGAACACGTTGGTCAGCGTGGACTGCACGGCCAGGCCGGCGATCACCGAGATCACACCGGCGGAGGCGAGCAGGCCGGCCCCGAGCGAGCGCACCTCGGGCACCCCCAGCAGGACCACGGCGACGGCCACCACCACGATCACCGCGTTGAGGATGCGCCGGATCAGGATGGTCTGCGTGCGGATGCGTCGCTCGCGGCGGTGCTCGACGCCGGTCTCCTGGTAGCGGCCGAGGATCCCCGCCTCGATCACGCCGACCAGGCGCCACGCGGCCCACGCGCCCGCCGCGGCCACGGCGATGAGCATCAGGAACGACGCCGGCCGGTACCAGGTCTGCTCCTCGGCCATGACCCCGAGCCAGATCCGGGAGGCCAGCAGGCCGGCGGCGACGGCGGCCGGCAGGCTCAGCCGTGCGGCGCCGTGCTGGAACGCGGGGCGGCGCACGAGCACGACGCGTGCCACCTGCAGGGCCAGGTACACGACCGCCGCGCCGATCGCGAACGCCATCAGCACGGTCAGCAGCGTCCCCCATTCCACGCCGAAGGCCCGGGTGGTGGCGGCCGCCCCGTCCTGGATGTCCCCCTCCACCCCGGACGGCACGGTCTCGCCCGCCAGGAGGCGGTCCAGGGCGGTCAGCAGGGGCGGGGTCGCGAGGGCGGGCAGCGCGGGGAAGACCATGACGACAGTCTGACACCCGCCCCCGGACGCACCCCGGAGAAGAGCACAATGGAGCCTGACCGTCCGCGCGGTCCGGGCCCGGCCGTCGTCGCGCCCCGTCCCGCCGGCCCGCCGCCCCCCTGGAGGAATCCGTGCTCTCCGTCACCGACCTGCGCCCGCTCGACACCGCCACCGCGGACCTGTCCCGCATCATCCCGCGGGCGAACGTGGACGTGTCCTCCGTGGTGCCGGTGGTCGCCCCGATCATCGAGCAGGTCCGCCACGGCGGCGAGCAGACCCTGCTGGAGCTGGCTGAGCGGTTCGACGGCGTCCGCCCGCCGGCCCTGCGCGTGCCCGCGGAGGCGCTCGAGGCCGCCCTGGCCGGGCTCGACCCGCGGGTGCGCGCCGCCCTGGAGGAGTCGATCCGCCGGGCCCGGCTCGTGCACGACGCCCAGCACCCCCAGGACTCCACGGTCGAGCTCGGCGAGGGCGCCGTCGTGGAGAACCACTGGATCCCCGTGGGCCGCGTGGGCCTGTACGTGCCCGGCGGCCGCGCCGTGTACCCCTCCTCGGTGGTGATGAACGTGGTGCCCGCGCAGGCGGCCGGCGTGGGGAGCCTCGCGGTGACCTCGCCCCCGCAGCGGGACCACGGCGGCCTGCCCCACCCCACCGTGCTCGCCGCGTGCGCGCTGCTGGGCGTGGACGAGGTCTACGCGGCCGGCGGCGCCCAGGCCGTGGCCATGCTGGCGCACGGCGTCCAGGACGACGACGGCGGGTGGCTCTGCGCGCCCGTCGACCTGGTGACGGGGCCCGGCAACGTGTACGTGGCCGCCGCGAAGCGCGCCCTGCAGGGCGTGATCGGCGTGGACGCCGAGGCCGGGCCGAGCGAGATCGCCGTGATCGCGGACGGCACCGCCCGCGCCGACTGGGTGGCCGCGGACCTGATCAGCCAGTCCGAGCACGACCCGCTGGCCGCCTCCGTGCTCATCACGGACTCCGAGGACCTGCTCCGGGACGTGCAGGCGGCGATCGAGGCGCAGGTGCCCGGGGCGTTCCACGAGGACCAGATCCGCGAGGCCCTCACCGGCCCCCAGTCCGGCGTGCTGCTGGTGCGGGACATGGACCAGGCCGTGGAGGTCTCCGACCGCTACGCCACCGAGCACCTCGAGATCCAGACGCGCGACCCCGAGGCCCTCGTGGGGCGCATCCGCAACGCCGGCGCCGTGTTCGTGGGCCCGCACGCCCCCGTGCCGCTGGGCGACTACTCGGCCGGGTCCAACCACGTGCTCCCCACCTCGGGGACGGCCCGGCACTCCTCCGGTCTGAACACGGTGACGTTCCTGCGCCTGCAGCAGCGCATCCGCTACACGGAGACCGGGCTCAAGGAGGTCGCGGACGGGATCGGCGTGCTGGCCGAGGACGAGCGCCTGCCCGCGCACGGCGCCGCGATCCGCGCCCGCTTCGCGTGAGGGGGCGGGCGTGAGCGGCGTCCGCATCGACGCGTGGCTGTGGGCCGTGCGGCTGTACAAGACCCGGTCGGCGGCCACGGCGGCCGTGCGCGCAGGCCACGTGCGCATCGACGGCGAGCCCGTGAAGGCGGCGACGCCCGTCGTCGTCGGGAACCGGGTGCGGGTGCGCCAGGACGGACGCGAGCGGATCCTCGAGGTCACGGGGCTGATCGCCAAGCGGGTGGGCGCCCCCGTGGCCCGGCAGCAGTACGTGGACCACTCCCCGCCGCCCGTGCCGCGTGAGCTGCTCGCGGTGCCGTACCGCGAGCGCGGCGCGGGCCGGCCCACCAAGCGGGACCGCCGGCAGCTGGACGCGCTGCGCGGCCGCGACCGACGCTGAGCGTCTCAGTCCTCCCCGCGCCGTCATCCGCCGTCGTGATGGCAGCCTCATGCGGAGGGTGCGGTCAGCACCATCCGGAACGGCTTGTCGTTGTCCACCGTGGCGGTGAACGTCATCGGCCCCGCCTCATCCACGGGGGGAGTCGCCGCCGACCAGCCGCCGCACAGCGCCTCCGATCCGGCCATCCAGGTCTTCGTTCCCCCGCCACCCCGTGAGGTCAGGATCTCCGTCTCACCGGTGGCATCCGAAGGACACAGCACGATGACCCGAAGGACCGCACCCTGTTGGGCGTCCACGGTGATCTGCTGTGTGCCCGTCCCGACCGCCTCCTCCAGGACGGACTCCTTCTCCGGGTCGAGATGGCCCGCATCCGGATGCCGGCGCGTGTACTCGACCAACGTCATCCCGTCCTCCTCGAACAGCGCGGCGGGGAGTGCTTCTTCACCGGCGGGTGACGACGCGGACGAACCGGTGGCGGAGGCCGACCGGGTTGCCGAGGGGGCCGCTGACGTCACGGTGACGGAGGACGCCGCAGCGGTGGATGCCTTCGCGGTGGAGGAGACGCTGCCCGGGGAAGCGGAGCATCCCGAGATGGCGAGACCGAGGAGAGCCGCGACGACCACGGCGGCCGACAATGCCGCACGCTTCTTCTCGATGTCCATCCGCATGATCCGATCCCTCTCAGAGAACCGATTGCGGGGCCGCGGGCTGCGGTCTCGAGCCCCCCTCTCGAGTGGCTTGATCCTGGCTGGCGATGCGCGGTGTGTCAAGCATCACATCGGGCAGCTCGGATGACGCCGCGCGACCGCCGCGCTTTGACCACCCCACGGACCCCTCCGTAGGCTGATCCCCAGAATCACGAGTTCCCGTCATTCACGGCCCTGGCCGGCGGGACGGCAACCCTCTCACGCAGTAGTGGGGTGCTCCAGGTGATGATTCGGCCCCTCGGACACCCCGACGGGCAAGTACCGCGCCTCCGCGGATCCGGGCGATCCGCGTTCCCGCCTTCTGCGGAGCCGCGCCAGTCATCGGAAGAGGACGCGCGCCATGACCCTGACCCACGAACCCCACACCGCCGCGTGGGACACCGACCTGTCCCTCGGCAACCTCCGCTCCGGCCTCTCGGCCTTCCCCACCGGGGTCGTCGCGCTGGCAGGCCTCGCCGACGGCGTCCCCGAGGTGATGGTCTCCTCCTCCTTCGGCGTGGGCATCTCCTGGGAGCCGGCCCTCGTGTCCTTCTCCGCGCAGAACAGCTCCCGCACCTGGCCGCGCCTGCGCCGGGCCGGGGCGATCGGCGTCTCCCTGCTCGCGGCGGACCAGACGCCGCTGTGCCGTCAGCTGGCCTCCCGCGAGGGCGACCGCTTCGCCGGTCTCGACGTGCACCGCAGCCCGCACGACGCCCTGCTGATCGGGGGCTCCTCGCTCTGGCTCGAGACGCGGGTGCACGCCGAGGTCCCGGCGGGCGACCACACGGTGGTGCTGCTGGAGGTGACGGCCTTCGCGGATCACACGGACGCCGCTCCCCCGGCCGCCCTGCACCGCAATCTCTTCCACGGCCTGCGCGCGCTCTGAGCGAACTCCAGGTGAACAATCGGGCCCCTGGTTCCCGGTCGGCGAGATCCGTGCAATGATGGAGCCTGAAGTTGATCAAGCTGTATCCCGCCATCTTCACTGCTCGTCAGCCCGGCATCGCCGGCGTCGATGAGTGTTGGGCAAGCGGTTCAGTCTCGCCGCTTCACCCGCGTCCCACATCCGGGCCGCGGTCCAACACCGCCACCGCACCGCGGGGGCACATCGAAAGGACACCATCATGGCTGTCGGTACTGTCAAGTGGTTCAACGCTGAGAAGGGCTACGGCTTCATCGCCCCCGAGGACAACTCCGCGGACGTGTTCGTGCACTTCTCCGCCATCCAGGGCAACGGCTTCAAGGAGCTCCAGGAGAACGACCGCGTCGAGTTCGAGACCCAGGACGGCCCCAAGGGCCTCCAGGCCGCCAACGTGACGAAGCTCTGATCTTCGCCTGACGCACGGCTTCCGACGCCCCCGGTCCACACGGACCGGGGGCGTCGTCGTGTGTCAGGCGTCCACGCCCCGCCGCGCACTGCGCCGCACTCCGCCGTACGCCCGTTCGACCGCGGCGCTGCGACATCACCGCAGGGCTGCACTGCGGTGATGTCGCTGAGGCGCGGTCCTCCGGGGTGGGCCTCGTCCTGGCCCTGCGCGTCAGGCCGCGCCCCGCCGACCCACGTGGCGACGCAACAGCAGCACCACGCCCAGGGCCAGCAGATACCCGGCCGCGACGACCGCGAAGCCGGCCCGGTAGTCGCCCGTGACGTCGCGCAGCACGCCCATCAGCAGCGGGCCCAGGGCGAAGCCGGCGTACATGCCCATCGAGTTCGCCCCGGTCGCACGGCCCAGCCGCTCGGCCGGCACCTCGCTCAACAGGCCCGCGTTGATCACCACGTTGGCGCCCAGCACCGTCAGGCCGTGCACCGCGGCGCCCACCCACAGCAGGGCCGGCAGGTCCAGCAGGTCCGCGGCGAGGAACACCGCGACGCCGGCCACCGCACCCAGGCAGATCACGGCCAGCAGGGTGGTGGGCCGGTCTCCGGAGCTCATCCGCCGGCTCCACCCGATCCGGGAGAGCACCCCCACCACCCCGGACACGGCCGCCGCGGCGCCGCCGGCCACGAGCGTCATTCCCAGCGTCTCGACCGCGAAAAGCGGCAGGTAGGTGTTCGTGGCCTGCATGCCCAGGCCGGTGAGGAACGCGATCGCCGCGAAGAACCAGACCGTGGCCGGCAGGGGCGAGGTGTCCCGCCGTCGTCGCCCGCCGACGGGGCCGGTGGCCGGCGGCGGCGCCCCGGGCAGCGGCGGGGCGGCGACCAGGGCGAGCACCCAGAGCGCCCCGATGAGCACCGCGGCCCCCAGCGCGGCGCCCGTCCAGCCGAGGGCGAGGGACGCGGCCGGGAAGAACAGGCCGCCGACCAGCTGGGCCGCCTGCACGCCGGACTGCTTCACCCCGACCCACCCGATGCGCCTCTCCGGCGGCACCACGGTCCGGATGATCCGGTTCGTGGTGGGGTTGGAGATGGCCTGCGTGACGCCCGCCACGGCGGCCGCCGCGTACAGCACGGGCAGGGACGGGGCGACGGCGCCGAGCACGAGCGCCGCGGCGGTGCCGCCGAAGATGATGCTCAGCTGTGCGCGGGCGGACAGGCGGTCGGCGGCCCGGCCGAGGCCGAGGGAGGTGACGGCGGCCGCCGCGAACACGACCGTCATCACGGTGCCGAGCTGGCCCGAGGTGACGTCGAGCCGCTCCATCACGACCGTGGAGGAGGCGGAGACGCCGTAGTTGAACAGGGGCCCGGCGCCCATCGCCGCCAGCAGCACCCACAGCAGGGCCGCGGAGGGGCGGCGAGCGGCGGGGGCGGGCGGGGTCACGGCCCCAGGCTACGACCCCTCACGCGACGAGGCGGGAAATCTATCTCATGGGCGCCCGGGGGCGTCGTGTGAGGTGGATTTCCCGCCTCGAAAGCGGGGGTGACTGCGGGGGTGGGTCAGCCGACGCGGCCCTCGCCGCGGTGCTCGCCCTCCACGCGGCCGGTGGTCCCCCGCTGGGTGACCTCCTCGCCGTCCTGGCGCTCGGGCCGCTCGCCGGCCTCCGCCGGCAGGCCCTCGTTCTCGTCGGTGGGCGTCTCGCCGGCGGTGGCGGCGGGTGCCGGATCCTGCGGGGCCCGACGACGGCCGCCGTGCGGGGACAGCGACTCACCCTCACCCAACGAGCTGACGCGCGGCATCGGCGACGTCGTCAGCGGCACGGACTCGGTCTGCCGGGCGTCGACCAGCGTGGAGCCCGTCCCGGAGATGGGGGAGCCCTGCACGGGGGCGCCGGCCGCCTCGCGGCCCGGGATCAGCAGCTCGGAGCGCCACTCGGGGTCGCGCTCGGTGAGGTAGTCCACGCGGGCGTGCTCGCCGAAGTGGTCCGCGTCCGCCTCCTCCCAGTCCATGGCCCAGCCGGCGGGCGGGTCGTTGAGCAGCTCGTCCGTGCGCAGCCAGTGGTAGATGGACGCGTACGAGCGGGTGCTCAGGTGGTCCACGCGGCGGCGCAGCATGCGGGTGTTCAGCTGGGACGGATGCGTCAGACCCATGGACGCCATGATCTGCACGGCCTCGCGCACGGTCAGGCGGTGGTAGTTGAAGACGCGGTTGCCCTTGTCCTCCACGTCGAGGGCGCGCATCAGACGCGGGTCCTGCGTGGCCACCCCCACGGGGCACTCGTTCGTGTGGCACTTCTGCGCCTGGATGCACCCGGTGGCCATCATCATCGCGCGGGCGGACATGGTGAAGTCCGCGCCCTGGATCAGACGCTTGACGATGTCCGAACCGGTGGCGACCTTGCCGGCCGCGCCGAGCTTGATCATGTGGCGCAGGCCGGTGCCCACGAGCGCGTTGTGCACGAGCATGAGGCCCTCGGTCAGCGGGGTGCCCACGCGGTCCGAGTACTCGAGCGGGGCGGCGCCGGTGCCGCCCTCGGAGCCGTCCACGATGATGAAGTCGGGGGCGATCCGCTCCTCCCAGATGGCCTTGGTCATGGCCAGCACGTCCACGCGGGAGCCCACGCAGAACTTGATGCCGATCGGCTTGCCGTCCGAGAGCTCACGGAGCTGCTCGATGAACTTGACCATCTCGCGCGGGGTGCGGAACGCGGAGTGGGACGCCGGGGACAGGCAGTCCTTGTCCATCGGGATCTCACGGGCCTCGGCGATCTCGGGGGAGATCTTCTCCTTGGGCAGCATGCCGCCCAGGCCGGGCTTCGCGCCCTGGGAGATCTTGATGGTGATGCCCTTGACCTCGGGCAGCAGCGCCTTCTCGGCGAACTTCTCCGGGCTGAAGGTGCCGTCCTCGTTGCGGCAGCCGAAGTAGCCGGAGCCGATCTCCCAGAACAGGTCCGCGCCGTTGCCGCGGTGGTACTTGGTGAGGCCGCCCTCGCCGGTCTCGTGGATGAACCCGCCCAGGCCGGCGCCCTTGTTCATGGCGATCACGGCGTTGGCGGAGAGGGAGCCGAAGGACATGGACGAGATGTTCATCAGCGAGATGTCCACGGGCCGGCGGCAGTCCGGGCCGCCGATCCGCACCGTGGGGGGCTCCTCCGGCGGGTTGACCGGGGCGGTGGAGTGCAACAGGAACTCGTAGCCGATCTCCGAGGTGTCCCGCTCGGTGCCGAACGCCTTGTGGCTGTCCAGTCCCTTCGCACGGGCGTAGACGATCGAGCGGGTGTCCCGGTCGAACGGCTTGCCGTCGAAGTTGCGCTCGATGAAGTACTGCTGGATCTCGGGGCGGATCGACTCCAGCAGGTACCGCATGTGGCCGAGCACGGGGTAGTTGCGGAGGATCGCGTGCCGCTTCTGGGTCATGTCCCACACGGCGAGCACGAGCAGCGCCACCAGGAGGACCGCCAGCACCCACCACGCGCCGCCGCCGATGGCGGCCACCAGCACGACGACGAGCGCGGCCAGCGAGAGGGTCGCGACGATCAGGAGTCTGTTGTTCACCCGACCATCGTGCCCTATATCACTCGAACGTTCATCCTCGCCGCACTGTGTCGAGGTCCCACGTGTGGGGCAGGGGCGTCCGGGCCGACGGCAGGGCCACGCTGCGCCGCCACTCGTGCAGCCACTCCGGCAGCGTCGGCTCCCCCGCGAGGTCGTGGCCGGCCGCCGCCGCGATCGCCCGGACCTCGTCGTTCTCCACGGGGCGGCCGTCCTTCTTGCGCAGGCGCGTGCAGATGTACGCGCGCACCGCGACGTCGCCGTCGACCACCACGCGCTGCTCGAACCACACCGCGCGCTCATCCAGGCCGATCATCCGCGTCTCCACGTCGAACCGCTGCCCCAGGGTCACCGAGCGGCGGAACGCGATCTGCTCGGCCTGCACCACGGGCGTCCAGCCGCGACGGCGGATCTCGTCCCACAGGCCGGTGCGGACCATCGCGTCGAAGCGGCCGAGGTCGAACAGCCCGAAGTACTGGCCGTTGTTGACGTGCAGGGCCAGGTCCACGTCCGTGGGCAGGGCGCGCATCGGCAGCGTCGTCGGCTCCCAGAGTCCGGCGCGCGGGCGGCGGCGGGCGCGGGCGACGACCCAGATCGTGCGGGGGATCAGATGCATCGGAGGTTCCTCCTCGGGGTCACAGGACCCCCTCGGTCAGATGGTCCGGCGTGCCGAACCGGTGGGCGGTCACGGACACGGCCTGTTCGTGCAGGAACGGCAGCAGCTCCACCTCGCCGGCGCTCACCACGGGGCCAGCGTAGACCGCCACGTCGGGGGTGTCGCCGAGCGCCGCGTGGAGCGCGCTCCGCGCCGCCTCGGCCGCCTCCCGGTCGCCGGCCCAGTCGGCGACGAGCCGGATCCGTGCGTCGCCGCCGCCCTCCGCTGCGGGCGGGACCAGGGCCAGCCGCCGGGCGCGGTCGTGGAACGCGGCGTCATCCTCGACGACGACGTCCACCGGCGCGGCCGTGCCGGCACCCTCCGTGCGGGCGGACCGGACCAGCTCCTCCACCCGGCCGCGCACGGCCTCGGCCGAGAGCCCGTCCGCGTCGGGCCCCTCCGCGGTGGGGGTCGGGCGCAGGCTCACGGTCATGGGCGCCCCGGCGCGCAGGCCGGCGGAGACGATGCGCAGCAGGTGGTCGGCGGGCCCCGAGTGCCGGCGCACGAGGACCGGGGTGGGGACGTGACGCAGCACGTTCCGCTCGGCCTCGAGCGCGGAGACGTCCGCGGCCACCCCGAACACGGTGGTCCACGCGTGGGTGTCGAGGGCGCGGGCGGTCTCGAGCCAGGATGCGCCCGCACCGTCGGCCTCGGCCCCGGGCCGTCCCTCTCCCCCGGCCCACGTGGGCGCGTCCTCCCAGTCCACGAGGCCGTGCAGGTAGTGCGGCCCGCCGGCCTTCGTGGTGGGGCCGACGACGGAACGCTTCCAGCCGCCGAAGGGCTGGCGGCGCACGATGGCCCCGGTGATGCCGCGGTTCACGTAGAGGTTGCCGGCGCGCACGCCGCGCAGCCACACGTCGATCTCCTCCCGGTCCAGCGAGTGCAGCCCGGAGGTGAGGCCGTAGTCCACGGCGTTCACGATCCCGATGGCCTCCTCGAGCGTCTCGGCCGTCATCACGGCCAGCACGGGGCCGAAGTACTCGGTGAGGTGGGCGTCGGCGCCGGGGCGTACGCCGGAGCGGATGCCCGGGCTCCACAGGCGACCCGTCTCGTCCAGCTGCCGCGGGCGCAGGGCCCACCGCTCCCCCGGGCCGAGCTCGGTGAGCCCGCGGCGCAGCTTCTCGCCGGGGGCCTCGATCACGGGGCCCATCTCGGCGCGCGGGTCCGCGGGGTGCGCCACGTGCAGGGACGAGGCGGCGTCCAGCAGCTGCCGGTGGAAGCGCTCGGAGGTGCCCACGGAGCCGACGAGCACCACGAGGGAGGACGCCGAGCACTTCTGGCCGGCGTGACCGAACGCGGACTGGACCACGTCCTTCGTGGCCAGGTCCAGATCCGCGGACGGGGTCACGATCACGGCGTTCTTGCCGGAGGTCTCGGCGAGCAGGTGCAGGTCGGGGCGCATCCCCTTGAACAGCCGTGCGGTGTCCCAGCTGCCGGTGAGGATGAGCCGCTCGACGGCCGGGTCGGTCACGAGCGCCGCGCCGACCTCCGCCTCGTCCTCGTCCGCCAGCGTCACCAGGCGCACGAGGTCCGCGGGGTCGTGCCCGGCGAGCGGGCCGCCGTCGTCGAACAGGCCCGAGTCCCGCAGCCCGGCCACGATCAGCTCCCACGCGACCGCGCCCGTCCGCTCGGACTGCGGGGCCGGCTTGAACACCACGGGCGAGCCGGCCCCGAGCGCGGCGAGGACGCCCCCGACCGGGATGGCCACGGGGAAGTTCCACGGCGGGATCACCAGGGTCAGGCGGACGGGCACGGCGCGAGCGCCCTCCACCGCGTCCAGGCCGCGGGCCAGGCGCGCGTAGTAGTGCGCGAAGTCCACGGCCTCGGAGACCTCGGGGTCGCCCTGGTCCAGGGTCTTGCCGGTCTCGGCGGCGGCCACCTCCAGCAGGCGGGCCCGGCCGGCGTGCAGGGCCCGTCCGACGGCGTCCAGCGCGTCGGCGCGCTCGTGGCCGGTGAGCGCGCCCCAGCGGGCGCCGGGGTCGGCGGTGGCGGCGATGGCGGCGCGGGCGTCGTCGGCCGTGGTGGCGCGGTGGGCGCGGACGGTGTCCGTCCCGAGGTCCGAGCCCGGGACGGCCGCGAGGATCCGGCGGGCCCACTCCCGGTTGCCGGGCAGCGCGGGGTCCGTGTCCGGGGTGTTGGCGAAGCCGTCCACGGGGGCGGGGGTCGGCCCGTCCTCCCCGCGGGACCGGTCCTGGAGGCGGTTCGGACGGGGCACGGCCGCGTCCAGGTGGCGCAGCGAGGCGCGGAAGCGCTCCTCCTCGCGGGCGAACAGGTCCGCGTCCGCGTCCAGGTCGAACACGGCGGACATGAAGTTCTCCGGGGAGGCGCCCTCCTCGAGGCGGCGCACGAGGTAGGAGATCGCCACGTCGAACTCCTCGGGCCGCACCACGGGCGTGTAGAGCAGCAGGGCGCCGACGTCGGCCCGGACGGCGGCGGCCTGGCCGGTGGCCATGCCGAGCAGCATCTCGAACTCCACCGCGGCCGGGTCGAGGCCGCGGCGCTCGATCAGCCGGTGGGCCAGGGCGACGTCGAAGAGGTTGTGCCCGGCCACGCCGATGCGCACGTGGGCCAGATGCTCCGGGGTGAGCGCGTAGTTGAGCACGCGCTTGTAGTTGGTGTCCGCCTCCTGCTTCGAGCCCACCGTGGCCAGCGGCCAGCCCGTCAGGGAGGCCTGCATCCGCTCCATGGGCAGGTTGGCGCCCTTGACCACGCGCACCTTGACCGGGGCGCCGCCGGCGGCGACGCGGCGCGCGGCCCACTCCTGCAGGCGCACCATGGCCGCGAGCGCGTCCGGCAGGTAGGCCTGCAGCACGATGCCGGCCTCGTAGTCGCGCAGGCCCGGCTGCTCGAGCAGGGCGGTGAACACGTTGAGCGTGAGGTCGAGGTCGCGGTACTCCTCCATGTCCAGGTTGATGAAGGTGTCCCGATCCCGGGCGAGCTCGAACAGCGGGGTGAGCCGCTCGGTGATGTCCGCGACGGCCTCGTCGAACGCGTAGGGCGCGTGCGGGGCGGTGGCGGCGGAGACCTTCACGGACACGTAGTCGACGTCGTCGCGGCGGATCAGCGCGGCGATGCCCTCGAGCCGGCGGTCCGCCTCGCCCTGGCCGAGGATCGCCTCGCCCAGCAGGTTGATGTTCAGCCGGGTGTGCTCGTCGCGCAGGGCCGCGATGGCCTTGCCGAGCTGCCGGTCCCGCGCGTCGACGATCAGGTGGGAGACCATGCGCCGCAGCACGCGGCGGGCCGTGGGGACGGCGATGCGCGGCACGAGCGGGGCCGCGCGGCCGCCGACGCCGAGGACGGCGCGCAGGGCCGGGGGCAGGAAGCCGGGGGCGCGGCCGGCGAGCTCCCGCAGCGCCCGGGCGGCGATCGCGGGGTCCTCGGGGCGGACCACGTGGTCCACGAAGCGCACGATGAAGTCGAGGCCGCCCGGCTCCTTCAGGGCGCCCGCCAGCTGGCGGGCCGCGAAGTCGGCCTCATGGTCGCGGGACTCGGCGAGCCAGCGCCGCACCTGCGCGACGGCGTCGTCGGCGAGGGCGTGCAGGTCGGCGGGGTCGGGGATCCCGCCGGTCGCGCCGAGGACCCGGTCGAGATCGTCGTGGTCCTGGGCGGAGAACATCGCGGTCATGGCCGCACTCTGCACGTGTGCCGGGTCACAGGTCAAACCGCCGCGGCTTCCTGTCCGACGCCTATGCTCGATGGACATCCCCTCGCCGCGCGCCCGCGCGTCGCCGCCGTCTTCCCAGGAGCCCGTCCGCCATGGCCGCCGCCGACCCCGTCCCCACCGACGCGCGGGAGCGCCGGGACGTCGTCGTGCCCGTGCCCGGACCCGAGGACCCGCCCGAGCGGGCCTGGCTCGTCCTGCCCCACCGCCACCCGGTGCCGACGCTGCTGGAGGAGACGCGGGACGCCGTCGTGGGCCTGGCCGAGACGCTCGCCGCCGTGCTGCCGGTCACCGTGCTCGCCCACCCGCGCGACGCCGGGGCGGCGCGGCTGGTGCCCCCGGAGGTGGACCTGCTGCGCGCGCCCGTGGGCTCACCGCTGCTGGGCCGCACCGGGCCGAGCTTCGTCCGCCGCCCCGAGGGCCTGGCCGCCGTCGCCTGGCGCAGCGCCGCGGGACTGACCGGGACCGGGCCGCTCGACGGCGCGGCCGCGACGGCCGTGGCGGAGGCGGCGGGACTGCCGCTGCTCACCCCCCTGCTGTGCGCCCCGCGCGGGGCCTGGGTGACCGACGGCGAGGGGACGGCCGTGGTGGCCGCGGACCCCGTGCTGGACGGGCGGATCAACGGCGCGTGGACCCCCGGCCAGGTGGCCGCCGAGTTCGCCGCCCTGCTGGGGATCACCCGGGTGCTGTGGGTGCCGCCGGCACCGCGGCCGGACACCGGGCCGTGGGGCGGGCCCGGCCACCTGGCCTCGTGGGTGCGGCTGCGGGGCGACGGCGAGGCCGCCGTGCACTGGCGCGGCGACCGGTTCCACCCCGAGCACCCCTACGCCGCGGCGGCGCTGCGCTTCCTGCAGGGCGCCGACGACGCCGCCGGCCGGCCCCTGCGCGTGCGCACGGTGACCGGGGCGGCGCAGCCCGCCGCGTACGACCCGGCCGAGCGGGGCCCCCGCTCCCTCCTGGACACGCTGCCGCTGGGCGCGGCGGTGCTGCGGCCGGCGTTCGAGGACGCCGCGGGCGAGGAGGCCGCGGCCGCCGCGTGCGCGGCACTGCACCCGGGGCTGCCCCAGCTGTCGTTCCCCGCCCCGCCGCTGCTGCGGCTGGCCGGCGCGCTCAACGACCTGGTGCTGCTCCAGCCCCGCCCGTGACCTCGTCGGTCGCGGGGCCGTCGTCGTCCCCGCCGTCCGTCGGGGCGCGGTCCTCGTCCTTCCCGTGCGCGTCCGAGCGCCAGGCCGCCGGGCGCAGCCGTTCCAGGAGCGAGGACTGACGGCGCTCCATCCCCTTCAGGTCCGAGGCGATGAGCGCGTTGATCCAGCGGGCGTTCGGGTCGGCGTCGATCAGCACGGCCTTGGCCAGCAGCGTGCAGGGCAGCGCGAGGATGGCGCCGAGCGGGCCGAGGACCCAGGCCCAGAAGAGCAGGGAGAGGAAGCTGACGGTGGGGATCACGCCGATCGCGTCGCCGGCCACCTTGGGCTGGATCACGGACTGCAGCACGAAGTTCAGCACCGAGTAGCTGACCACCACCCACAGGAAGTCGGACCAGCCGCCCGCCGCCAGGCCCAGGACGGCCGGCGGCAGCAGGCCGATGATGAAGCCGATGTTCGGGACGTAGTTGGTGAGGAAGCTGAGCACGCCCCACACGAGCGCGAGCGGCACGCCGATCAGCATGAGGGCGATCACGTCCAGCACCGCCACGATCAGGCCGAACACCGTGGTGACCACCCAGTAGCGGCGCACGCCCTGGGCGAACTCGACCAGGGCGTGGCCGAACTCGTGGCGGGCGGTGCTGAGCAGGCGGACGCGGCGTTCGACGTCCATCGAGTCCATCGCCAGGAAGAACATGCCCATGATCACGGTGACGAGCAGGCCGAAGACCGCGTAGACATTCGTGGCGATCTTCGTGATGGCGCTGACGGCCGTCCCGGTCACGGCGCTCATGTCGATCGAGGCCAGCTGCTGGGACACCATGTCCGGGGTCACGCCGCGCTCGTTGAGCCAGTGCGAGACGTCCAGGACGATCTGCTGGAAGCGGTCCGCGTACTTCGGCAGCTCCGCCACCAGCTCGAGGCCGGACCACACCATCATGCCCCCGAACACGGCCATCACCGCGACGACCAGCAGGACGGTGGTGGCGGCCCCGAGCACGGGGTGCAGGCCCCGGCGGATGAGCCAGGCCTGCAGGGGGTAGGCCACGATCACGAGGTTCAGCCCCAGGAAGACGGGCGCCGCGATGGAGGCGATCCCCTGGAAGAACTGCACCACCAGCACCAGGCCCGCGAGCGTCAGGACGATCACCAGCATGCGCGGCCACATGCGGTGGGGGCGGCGGATGTCCCAGTCGGAGGCGGGGCTGGACGAGGCGGGCGGCGGGGTCACCCCCGCGGGCTGTGCGGCGCTCACGCGGGCAGTCTATGCGCGGGCCGGACGGGGTAGGGTCGGGACCAGTCCACATCGACAGGGGAGCGCCCGCGCGGCGCTGAGAGTGCGGTCCGCCGCAGACCCTCGAACCTGCTCCGGTCCGCACCGGCGAAGGAAGTCGAGTCTCCCGGTCGACGTCGTCCCGGGATTCCGGTGGCGGCCTCGTCCCGGCCCCTCTGCCGTCCCAGAGGAGAACCGCCATGTCCCGCACCCCGCACCGCGCCCTCGCCGCCCTCTCGGTGGCCGCCCTCGCCCTCACCGGCTGTTCGGTGTCCGGCTCGTCCGGCGACGGGGCGTCGTCGTCCGCCGCCGGCGCCGGCGGCGAGCCGACGACGGTGACGATCATGACGCACGACTCGTTCAACCTGCCCCAGGAGCTCGTCCAGAAGTTCGAGCAGGAGTCCGGCTACACCCTGAAGACGACGGCCCCCGGCGACGCCGGCAGCGTGGTGAACCAGCTCCTGCTGGCCAAGGACGAGCCCACCGTGGACGGCGTCTACGGCGTGGAGGACCACTCGGCGCACCGCCTCGTCCGCGAGGGCGTCGTCGCCGCCTACACCCCGAAGGACCTGCCCGCCTCCGCGCAGGACCGGATGGTGGAGGACCGCATGACCCCGGTGGACCAGGGCCAGGTGTGCTTCAACACGGATCCGGCGTGGTTCACCGCCCACGACGTCGAGGCCCCCACCTCGATCGACCAGCTCGACGACCCCGAGTACGCGAAGCTGACGGTCGCCACCTCCCCCGTGGCCTCCTCCCCCGGCCTGGCGCTGCTCGCGGCCACCACGGAGAAGTACGGCGACGACGGCTGGCAGGACTGGTGGCGGGGCCTGATGGAGAACGGCGGCAAGGTCGCCGACAGCTGGTCCGACGCCTACAACTCGGACTTCTCCGGCGGCGAGGGCAAGGGTCAGTTCCCGGTGGTGCTCTCCTACTCCTCCTCCCCCGCGTTCGCCCCCGAGACCGAGGTGATCGAGGACTCCTGCACCCCGCAGGTCGAGTACGCCGGCGTGCTCGAGGGCGCGAAGAACCCCGAGGGCGCGCAGGCGTTCGTGGACTTCATGCTCACCGAGGAGGTCCAGTCCGCCCTGCCCGAGTCGATGTACATGTACCCGATCGACGAGTCGGTGCAGCTGCCCGAGGAGTGGGCGCAGAACGCGCCGCTCGTCGAGGACGCCATCACCCCGGACCCCGCCCGCATCGACGAGCGCCGCGAGGACCTGCTGAAGGAGTGGACCGCCCTGGCCGAGGCCTCCCGGCGCTGATGTCCGCGCTCACCGAGGTCGCGGCCCCCGGCACGGACCTGCCGCGCCGGCGGGCCCGCGGCCGGGGGGACGGGCTCGGCCCGTGGTGGCTGGTGGCCGCCGTCCTGCCGGTCGCCTTCCTGCTCGTCTTCTTCGCGTGGCCCGTGGCGGCCATGCTCTGGCGCGGGATCGGCGGCGACGCCGACGCGTTCACCGGCGCCGTGGACCTCACCGCCTTCAGGGAGACCCTCGCCCGCGAGCGCACGTGGCGCATCCTCGGCCAGACGCTCGGGATGGCCGCCGCCGGCACGGTGGTCTCGGTGGCGCTCGGCCTGCCGACCGCGTTCGTGCTGCACCGGCGTCGCGTCCCGGGGCGGGCCGTGCTCCGCGCCCTCGTGCTCGTGCCGTTCGTGCTGCCCACGGTGGTGGTCGGCGTCGCGTTCCGCGCCCTGCTCGCCCCCGGCGGACCGCTCGGCTTCACCGGGCTGGACCAGACGACCACCGCCGTCGTGCTGGCCATGGTCTTCTTCAACGTGTCCGTGGTGGTGCGCCAGGTGGGCGCGCTGTGGAACGCGCTGGACCCCCGCCAGACCGAGGCCGCCCGCACCCTGGGCGCCTCGCCGTGGCGGGCGTTCCGCACCGTGACGCTGCCCCAGCTCGCCCCGGCGATCGCCGCGAGCGCGGCGCTGGTGTTCCTGTTCTGCGCGTCCGCGTTCGGCATCGTCCAGACGCTCGGCCGGCCCGGCTACGGCACGCTCGAGTCGGAGATCTGGGTGCAGACCTCCGTCTACCTGGACCTGCGGACCGCGGCGGTGTTCTCCGTGCTGCAGTTCGCGGTGGTGCTGGCCGCCGTCGTGGTCTCCGGCGTGACGGCGGCGCGCACCCAGCGGGCGCTGCGCCTGCGGGAGACGCCGCCGGCCCGGCTCACGCGCGCGGACGCGGTCCCGGTGGCCGTGATGCTCGCGGTGGTGGCGCTCGTGGTGGCGCCGATCCTGACGCTCGTGGTGCGCTCCTTCCACACCCGCCACGGCTGGGGGCTGGGCAACTATCGGCTGCTGTCCACGAGCGCGGGCAGCGGGTTCGTGGGCGGGTCGACGCCGGCCCAGGCGCTCGAACAGTCCCTGCGGGTGGCCGTGGACGCCACGCTCGTGACGCTCGTGGTGGCCGTGCCGCTGGCCCTGCTGCTGACCCGGCCCTTCCGCTCACGCGCGGCGCTGGCGGCCCAGCGGGCCCTCGACGGCGCCCTGCTCCTGCCGCTCGGGGTGTCCGCGGTGACCGTGGGCTTCGGCTTCGTCGTGTCCCTGCGGGCCGCGTTCCCGGAGCTGGCGGCCTCGGGCGTGCTCGTGCCGCTGGCCCAGGCGGTGGTGGCGCTGCCGCTCGCGGTGCGGGCGCTCGTGCCCGTGCTCGCGGCGGTGGACCCGCGGCTGCGGGAGGCCGCGCGCACCCTCGGGGCGGGCCCGTGGCGGGTGCTGGCCACGGTGGACGGCCCGTTCCTCGCCCGCGGCGTGGGCGTGGCCGCGGGCTTCGCGTTCGCGGTGTCCCTGGGTGAGTTCGGGGCCACGAGCTTCCTGGCGAGCCCGTCCGCGCCCACCCTGCCGGTGCTGATCGCCCGGCTGCTGGGCCGGCCGGGCGCGGACAACTACGGGATGGCGCTCGCGGCGGCCACGGTGCTGGCCGTGCTGAGCGCCGGGATCATGCTGGTGTGCGAGCGGCTGCGCCCCCGGGGCCCGGCCGGGGCGGGAGGTCTGTGATGACGCCGACGACGACGGGGGCCTCCCTCCGGCTCCGGGACGTGGCGATCCGCTACCCGGACGGCTCCACCCCCGTGCGGGGGACGGACCTGGACGTGGCCGCCGGGGAGATCGTGGCGCTCGTGGGCGCCTCCGGCTCGGGCAAGTCCACCATCCTGCGCGGGATCGCCGGGCTCGAGGACGTCGTGGCGGGCACGGTGGAGCTCGACGGGCGGGACGTGGCCGCGGTGCCGACGCACCGCCGGGGCGTGGGGATGGTGTTCCAGGACGGGCAGCTGTTCCCGCACCGGACCGTGGGCCGGAACGTGGCGTACGGCCTCGAGTCCGCCGGCTGGGACCGGGCCCGGCGGCGGGCACGCGTGGCCGAGCTGCTGGACCTGGTGGGCCTGACCGAGCTCACGGACCGGCCCGTGCAGCGGCTCTCCGGCGGGCAGGCCCAGCGCGTGGCGCTCGCCCGGTCGCTGGCCCCGGCCCCGCGGGTGCTCCTGCTGGACGAGCCGCTGTCCGCGCTCGACGCGGACCTGCGCCGGCGCCTGGCCGAGGACATCCGGGCGGTGCTGCGGGCGGCGGGGACGACCGGCGTCGTCGTCACCCACGACCTCGCGGAGGCCGCGGTGATGGCCGACCGCACCGTGCGCCTGGGCGCGGGGGGACGCATCGCGGCGGAGGAGGACGGCCCGGCGGTAGCCTCTCAGGCATGACCCCGCCCGCACCCCGCCCCCGGCTGACCGCCCAGGACGTGGTGGACGCCGCCGTCGGGATCCTGCAGGACTTCGGCATGGGCGACCTGTCCATGCGGCGCGTGGCCGGGGTGCTGGGCGTGCAGGCCTCCGCGCTGTACTGGCACGTGCCGGACAAGCAGTCGCTGCTGGCGCGGGTGGCGGACCGGATCGTCGCCGAGGCGGAGGAGACCGTGCGCGCCCGCCGCGTCACGGACCTGGCGGGCCGCGCCGAGGCCGCGGAGGCCGCCCTGCTGCGGCACCGGGACGGGGCGGACGTGGTGCTCTCCGCCCTCGCGCTCGGGCTGGGCGGCCTCGGCCTGCACCGTCTGCTCACCGAGGCGGCGGACACCCCGGAGGACGGGGAGCGGGCCCTGGCGCTGCTGCTGGGCACCGTGTCCCTGCGGCAGCAGCGCGCGCAGGCGCAGGCGCTCGGCGTGCCGACCGGCCCGGACGTGCAGCGGCACCGCACGGACCCGCTCTGACGCCTCGTCCGACGCGGCCGCGCGGGAGGCCGAGGAGAGGAGACCTGCCTCCTCACAGGTGCGCTCGGTAAGGTCGCCCAGAGCAGAACAGGTCGGGACGGGTCGTCCCCTTCGTCCACGGCGATCCCGCCCGACCGCCGCAGGACCAGCATGGCCCGCCGGACCCGGCTCACAGTTCCGGCGCGGTCCCCTTCGACACAGCCGGCGAAGCCATGGGAGCACGGATCAACCACCCGCGGACGGTCGTGGACCGGACGCTGCATCACGACGTCGAGCCCGCACACCCCGCGGCGCTCGTCGACGTGGGCTGGGACTTCCGTGGCCCGGGCGCCAAGGCGGAGGAGCAGCACCGCCCGCTGCGCGTGGTCCGTGCCCGCCGGCCTCGGGGCACCCCGCGGGACCGGAACGGCGTCGACCTCACGCGCACCGGCCCCGTCGTCCCCCGCCCCTCCCCGCCGCGCACCCGGATCCGCCGGGACGGCGTCCGCGTGGTGGCCAGCCCGCTGGCCATGCTGCCCGGCGTGGACCACGGCCCCGCCCTCCGCCTGGACCTGCACCCGACGACGGGGGGCATCGTCTACGTGGCCCGCGAGCTCGAGCTGCGCGAGCTCGGCGACGACGTCCGCGGCCACGTCTACACCGGGATGGTCGGCACGGCGCATCTGAGCGCCTTCTGGTCCACCGTCACCGTCGACCTGCCGCCGGAGCGCCCGGTGATCGTGCGGCTGCGCTCGGACCGGGACGCCGAGCTGCTCGCCCTGCTCGAGGTCCTCGCCCCCGTGGACACGCGCGTGGTCTCCTACCGGCTCGACGAGTCCCCCGTGGGCACGCAGCGCTCCAGCTACCTGCTGCCGGACGTGGACCCGGAGACGGTCGCCCAGACGGGCGCGGCCCGGATCCCGCTCGAGGCCATCGAGGCCGCCCAGGAGGAGGAGGACGCGCTGCGCCGCTCCTCCGGCGTCTTCCTCTCCCGCCGCCGCACGGACCGCTTCCTGCGCCGCAACCTGCCCGGGGTGACCCACAGCCTCACGTTCGCGGACGAGGCGGACGTGACGGACGTGTACGTGGACGGCTCCGTGCTGCGCGGCTCCCGCATCGGCGGGGCGGCCGCCGTCGCCGGGCCGAGCATGTGGGCCGTGCAGGCCGTGGCCGGGGCCACGATGCCGCTCGAGGTGGAACTCGAGGCCCTCGTGCTGGGGCACGTGATCTGCGCGTGGGCGGGCACCCCCGGCGGCCGGGTCACCATCCACTCGGACTCGCGCGCCGCGCTGGCCCTGCTCAACGCCGCCCGCCGCGAGCGGCTCACCCTCGGCGGCGCCCGGGGCGAGCGCATCCGCCGCACCCTGCGGCGCCTGCTGGCCGCCGTCGACCTGGCGCAGGCCGCGGACGTCCAGGTGGACACCACGTGGGTCAAGGGCCACGTGGGCGTGCACGGCAACGAACTGGCCGACGACCTCGCCCGGGCCGCCGCCCGCCACGCCAGCGTCGGCACCCCCGAGGGGGACCTGCCCGAGCGGATGGGGCAGCTGATCCAGCTCCGCGTCGAGGACGACGCCGCCGGCTGACCCCGGCCCCCGATTCCCCGTCCTCCGCCCCAGCCTCTAGGGTGGGGCTGTGGAAGCGACAGTGGAACAGATCACAGCGGCCATCTCGGCCCTCAACGACAAGTACTGGTACGTCGTGATGGCGCTGCTCTTCGTGGCCGGGGTGTGGTTCACCATCCGGACCGTGGGCGTGCAGGTGCGCATGCTCCCGGAGATGCTGCGGTCGGTGACGGCCAAGTCCCAGACCGGGTTCGAGAACGACGGCGTGAGCCCGTTCCGCGCCTTCACCATCTCGGCGGCCTCGCGCGTGGGCACCGGCAACGTGGCCGGCGTGGCGATCGCGATCGTGATCGGCGGCCCGGGCGCCGTGTTCTGGATGTGGCTGCTGGCGATCATCGGCGGCGCCACCGCGTTCGTCGAGTCCACGCTGGCCCAGCTGTACAAGCAGAAGGGCGCGGACGGCTACTTCGGCGGGCCCGCGTACTACATCCGCGACGGTCTGGGCGCGAAGTGGCTGGCGGCCGTGTTCGCCGTCGCCATCACCGTGACCTACGGCTTCGTGTTCAACGCCGTGCAGTCCAACTCGATCTCCGAGTCCGTGCAGGCCAACTGGGGCGCGTCCTCCACCACCGCGTGGATCGTGGGCCTGGGCCTGGCCGCCCTCACCGGCCTCGTGATCTTCGGCGGCGTGCGCCGGCTCTCGGCCGTGACCAACGTGGTGGTCCCCGTGATGGCCACGTTCTACATCTTCCTGGCCCTGATCGTGATGGTCGTCAACATCACCGAGGTCCCGGGCATGATCGCGCTGATCGTGGGCCACGCCTTCGGCCTGCGCGAGGTCGCGGGCGCCGCCGTCGGCATGACGATGGTGATGCAGGGCGTGCGCCGCGGCATGTTCTCCAACGAGGCCGGCATGGGCTCCGCCCCGAACGCCGCCGCCACCGCGGCCGTCTCCCACCCGGCCAAGCAGGGCTTCGTGCAGTCCCTGGGCGTCTACTTCGACACCCTGATCGTGTGCTCGGCCACCGCGTTCGTCATCCTGCTCTCCAACCCGGCCTACGGACGCGGGGAGGCGCTCGGCATGCAGGTGACCCAGGGTGCGCTCCAGCAGGCCGTGGGCGCGTGGGCCGGCCCGGCGCTGACCGTCATCATCTTCTTCCTGGCCTGGTCCTCCGTGCTGGGCAACACCTACTACGGCGAGGCCAACATCCGGTACCTGGCCGGCCGCCACGCGGGTCGGGCCATCACCGTGTTCCGCGTGCTCGTGCTGGTGTGCGTGGTCGGCGGCGCGCTCGGCTCCGTGGCGCTGGTGTGGAACCTCGCGGACACGTTCGCGGCCCTCATGGCGACCATCAACCTCGTGGCGATCATCCCGCTGGGCGGGCTGGCCGTGAAGCTGCTCCGGGACTACGAGCGCAAGCTCAAGGCGGGCATGGATCCGGGCTTCCACCTCTCCGACCTGCCCGAGGCGCGGAACGTGGCCCTCTGGCGGGACGAGCCGAAGACCTCCCCGCTCCAGGACTGACGCCCCCGCCCGCGCGTTTCGAGGCGGGATATCGACCCCATCCGGCTGCCGCGGGCGGCCGTGGGGTGGATATCCCGCCTCGATGCATGAGGAGGCGCGGTCTGGACACCGTGCGGGGGTCGGCGCCTAGGTTGAGGCGCACCCGACCGGCCACGCACGAGTGGCCGGCACGACGTCCGAGGAGGACACCATGGGCATCCTCTCCAGCCTCACCCGCACTCTCGGCGGCGGTGGCCGCCGCTCCAGCCGACCCACCATCGGTGCGCACATCGGCCGGTCCCCCGGCTTCGGCCGGCAGGCCCGCTCTCAGGGACGCCGGTCCAGCGGCCTGGGCGGTGCCCTCCTGGGCACGCTCGGCGGTCTGGCGCTGCGTGAGCTCTCGCGCCGCGGCGCCGGGGGCACGACGCGCGGGCGCAGCTCCGGTGCGTACCGCGGCGGCTTCGGGCCCTCGGCCCGGTCCACGGGCGGCCTCGGCACCGGCCTGCTGGGCGGGCTGCTCGGCGGGGCCCTCGCCTCCCGCGGCCGGTCCGGTGCCGCCGGCCGACGCACGGCGGGTGGCCGCCGGACCGTGGGCGGCGGCTTCTGACCGCTGCGCGGGCGCGGAGTCGCCGCTGAACGGCATCACCGCGGAGCGGACACGACCACGGGGCGGGCACCGACGGATCGGTGCCCGCCCCGTGGTCGTGGTGGGCCGGTGGCGTGCCCGAGGGGTCTGCGCCGCGGCTCAGCCGAGGCCGGCGACGCGGCCCAGGATGAACAGCAGGACGCCGATGACCACGAGGGCGATGATCAGCCCGAGCACGATCTTGCCGGCCGAGCGCTCGCCGGTCTGCTCCACGTCCATGCCCGGGTTGTTCGGGCCGACGCCTGCACCCTCGGCTGGGGGCGTGTCGCCGTCGAACGCGACGCCGGAGGTCTCGTCCGTCGCCTCGCGTGCGCGCCGGGCGTCCTGGGGGTCGGGGGTGTGCGGGGTGGCCATGGCCGGTTCCTCTCGTCTCGGCGGCACGGGTGCGCGCCGCTGGCCCTCACGGTAGGCCCGGGGCAGGGGGTCCTGACCAGGGCGAGGCGACGCCCGCCCCCAGCGCTTTCGTGGCCGAAACGGCGCGCCCCGAGCCGCTTTCGTTGACGAAACGGCGCTCCTCCACGCCGCCGACGGATCCCGTCACACTCTTGATCGTTGGACGTCCAAGCAATAGCGTGATCGGCGTCACGTCCCCGCCGTCCGGAGGAGCCCCCATGCCCGAGGCCTACATCATCGACGCCGTCCGCACCCCCGTGGGTCGCCGAGGGAAGGGGCTCGCCGGCGTGCATCCCCTCGATCTGGCGGCCGCGCCGCTGCGCGAGCTCGTCGCCCGCCAGGACATCGACTCAGCCGAATACGACGAGGTCATCCTCGGCTGCATCGACCAGCTCGGCCCGCAGGCCATGGACGTGGCGCGCAACGCCTGGCTCGCGGCCGGGCTCTCCGAGGACGTCCCCGGCACCACGGTCGAACGCCAGTGCGGCTCCGGCCAGCAGGCGGTCCACTACGCCGCGCAGGCCGTCATGAGCGGGACGGCGGACCTCGTCGTCGCCGGTGGCGTCCAGTCCATGAGCGCGATCCCGCTCTCCCGGTCCAACACGGCCGCCCGCGAGCTCGGCTTCCCCGACCCGTTCACCGGCTCCGAGTCCTGGGCCGCCCGCTACGGGGACGAGGAGATCTCCCAGTTCCGCGGGGCCGAGATGATGGCCCGGCACTGGAACCTGGACCGGGACACCCTGGAGGAGTTCGCGGTGCGCTCCCACGAGCGCGCGCTCGCCGCCCAGGCCGACGGTCGCTTCGACCGCGAGATCCTGCCCCTCGCCGGCCTCACCGCGGACGAGGGCCCCCGCACCCCGGACGCCGCGAAGATCGCCTCGCTCGACCCGATCGTCCCCGGCGGGCTGCACACCGCGGCCACCGCGTCCCAGATGTCCGACGGCGCGGCCGCCCTCCTGCTCGCCTCCGAGGAGGCCGTGCGCCGCCACGGCCTCACCCCGCGAGCCCGCATCCACCACCTCTCCGCCCGCGGCGCCGACCCCGTCATGATGCTCTCCGCCCCGATCCCGGCGACGGCGTACGCGCTCGACCGCATGGGCCTGACCATCGACGACATGGACCTCGTGGAGATCAACGAGGCGTTCGCCGCCGTCGTGCTGGCCTGGCTGACCGAGACCGGCGCGGACCCGGCGAAGGTCAACGTCAACGGCGGGGCGATCGCCCTGGGCCACCCCATCGGCGCCACCGGCGCCCGCCTGATGACCTCGCTGCTGCACGAGCTCGAGCGCAGCGGCGGCCGCTACGGCCTGCAGACCATGTGCGAGGGCGGCGGCCAGGCCAACGTCACCGTGATCGAACGTCTCTGACCCATCCCCCGGAGGTTCCCATGCCCGACCAGATCACCCACCCCACCGACGCCGGCCACCTCTCCCCCGCCCCGGAGGACACGATCGGCCGCGTGTTCGCACGCGCGGTCGCCCGCTCCCCGCAAGCCGTCGCCCTGCGCTTCGAGGACCGCGACTGGACCTACGCCCAGCTCCGGGACGGAGCGCACCGCGTGGCCCGCCGCCTCCAGGACACCGGCCTGCCGGCCGGCACCCGGGTGGCCGCCTACGCCACCAACTCGGACGCCTACGCGCTGCTCTTCCTGGCCTGCGTCACGGCCGGCTACGTGCACGTGCCCGTGAACTTCGCGCTCAAGGGCGGCGAGCTCGCGCACGCCCTCGAGGACTCCGGCGCGGAGCTGCTCGTGGCCGACGCCGGCATGCTCGAGCGGGTCGACCAGGTCCGGGCCGAGGGCCGCGCGTCGGCTCTGCGGCACGTGTGGACCATGCTCCCCGCCGGCCACGCCGAGCCCTCCGTGCTGGAGACCGCCCGGGACGAGACGTTGGACGCCGCCGCCCCGGAGGCGGAGGTGTCGGCCACCGACCTGGCCCAGCTGCTCTACACCTCCGGCACCACCTCCACCCCCAAGGGCGCCATGATGTCCCACCGGGCGCTCGTGGCGGAGTACCTCTCCTCGATCATCGCGCTGGACTTCACGGCCGAGGACCGCCCCCTGGTGGCCATGCCGCTGTACCACTCGGCCGCGATGCACGTGTTCCTGCTCCCCTACCTGAGCCTCGGCGCCACGGTGCGCCTGCTGGCCGCCCCGGACATCCCCCGGATGCTCGAGCTCGTGGAGACCGAGCACATCGGCTCCCTGTTCCTGGCGCCCACCGTCTGGGTGCCGCTGGCGAACCATCCGGACCTGGCCACGCGTGACCTCTCCTCGCTGCGCAAGGCCCAGTACGGGGCCTCGATCATGCCGGTGACCGTGCTGCAGCGCCTCCGTCAGAGTCAGCCGGGCATCGGCTTCTACAACTGCTTCGGCCAGTCCGAGCTGGGCCCGCTGTGCACCGTGCTGCGCCCCGAGGAGCACGACGCGCGGCCGGCCTCGTGCGGCCGCCCCGTGTTCCACGTGGAGGCGCGGGTGATGACGGCCGACGGCGCCCCCGCCGCGCCCGGCGAGCCCGGCGAGATCCAGTACCGCTCGCCGCAGCTGCTCTCCGGCTACTGGAACCGCCCGGATGCCACCGCGGACGCGTTCACCGACGACGGCTGGTTCCGCTCCGGCGACCAGGTCACCCAGGACGCGGCCGGCTACATCCAGGTGGTGGACCGCATCAAGGACGTCATCAACACGGGCGGCGTGCTGGTCGCCCCGCGGGAGGTCGAGGACGCGATCTACGAGCTCGACGAGGTGGCCGAGGTCGCCGTCATCGGCCTGCCGGACGAGCGCTGGATCGAGGCGGTGACCGCCGTCGTCGTGCTCAAGGAGGGCGCCGAGCTGACCGCGGAGACCGTGCGCGCCCACGTGAAGGAGCGGCTGGCGGGCTTCAAGGTGCCCAAGCGCGTGGACTTCGTGGCGGAGCTGCCGCGGAACCAGTCGGGCAAGCTGCTCAAGCGCGCGCTGCGCGCCGAGCGGACGCAGGAGGCCCGGTGACGCGCAGGCAGAAGCCGACCTACGACGTCGTCACGCCCCTGGACGTCGACTACCTGGACGCGTTCGGGGAGGCGACGGAGGAGGACCGCGCGCACTGGGACCGCGCCCGTGCCTACGGCCGGGAGGTGCTCGAGCGGATCGACGGGCACTGGGACCGGGCGGAGTACCCGTTGGACCTGGTGGCGCGGGCGGGCGAGCTCGACCTGCTCACCGACGGGCTGGAGGTGCCGGGGCACGCGGTGATGTCGCCGTTGGCCGCGGGCCTGGTGGCGATGGAGATCTCCCGGGCGGACGGGTCGATGGCGGCCGCGGCGGCGGTGCAGGGCGGGCTCGTGCTGCGCGCCCTGGTGCACTGCGCGAGCCCGGAGCAGAAGGAGCGGTACCTCGAGCCGGTGGCGCGCGGCACGCTGCCGGGCGGGTTCGCGCTCACGGAGCCGCTGCACGGTTCGGACTCGGTGTCCCTCGAGACGTCCGCGCGGCCCGACGGCGCCGGCGGCTGGGTGCTGAACGGCGCCAAGAAGTGGATCGGCAACGGGGCCGCCGGGGGCATCACGATCGTGTGGGCGCGCGACACCGAGGACGGCCAGGTCAAGGGGTTCGTGGTGGAGCAGTCCACGCCCGGCTACGAGGCCGAGGTGATCACGGGCAAGGGCGCGCTGCGGGCGATCCACCAGGCCGAGATCACGCTGACCGACGTGCGGGTCGGCGACGACGCGCGGCTGCCGGGCGTGGCGACGTTCAAGGACGCCGCGCGCGTGCTGGTGGCCACCCGCGTGAACGTGGGCTGGTCCGCGCTGGGCCACGCGACCGCCATGTTCGAGGCCGCGCTGGCCTACGCCCGGCAGCGCGAGCAGTTCGGCAAGCCGCTGGGAGCGCACCAGATGGTGCAGGAACGGCTCGCGCAGATGCTGGACGAGGTGACCGCGATGCAGACCCGCTGCGTGGCCGTGGCCCGCCTGCAGGCGGCCGGGCGGCTGCGTGACGAGCAGGCCTCCCTGCTGAAGTACGCCTGCACCCGGGGTGCGCGGCGGGTGGCGCAGATCGCCCGGGACATGCTCGGCGGCAACGGCATCCTCCTCGAGCACCGGGTGATGCGGCACTTCGCCGACGTCGAGGCGCTGCACACCTACGAGGGCACCGAGTCCGTGCAGGCGTTGATCCTCGGCCGGGACCTGACCGGGATGAGCGCGTTCGCGTGAGCGCCTCCCTCAGGGCGCGGAGACGACCCCCACGCCCACCCGGGGCAGGCTGCGGTCCACGACCAGCTCCAGCCGACGTTCGTGGAACCGTGCGCCGAGCAGCTCCTCGAGGTCCTCGACGAGGTGCACCGTGATGGTCTCGATGACCGCCGCGGTGTCCTCTCCGTCCCGCAGGATGCAGTCCACCTCCAGCGCGGGGGCGGAGGGGGTGCCGGTGATGGCGAACCTGGCCTCAGCGACCTCGGGGAACACGGTGACGGCCCGCGCGGCACTCATGGCCAGGAGGGCGCAGCGCTGACGGAAGGCGGCGGGCTGCGGCGCCGGGGACTCGAGGACGGGCGGGACGGCGGACAGGGTCCGCCCCATGGCCTGGGGGGCCTCCAGCGTTGCTGTCATGACATTCCTCTCGCCGCGGCCCGGGCGCCCCCTCACAGAGATCGCCGTGACCTGGAAAATGTTAGTCTAACTATGCGTTAGGAAGACTAACCAAATTTTCGGGGTGACGTGAACAGGGAGGTTCAAGAGCGCATGGGTGAGGAGCACACCACGCTGACCAGCACGGATGGCGAACCGACGTCGGGCTACTGGTACACCCGCGGCGCCCGCGAGATCGAACCTGTGGACGTGCTCAACCTGCTGCGACGCTACCGGGAGGCCGAACGGCGCATGCGCGCCCGCACCCGGGACAGCATGGGGATGGGAGAGACCCACCTGTCAGCCCTGCGTTACCTGCTGCGGGCCGACCGACGCGGCCACAAGGTCCGTCAGCGGGATCTGGCCAGCGCCCTGGAGATCACCCCGGCCTCCGCCAGCGCCCTGGTGGACCGACTGGTCCGAGACGGCTACGCCCGACGGGCGCCCCACCCACAGGACCGCCGATCCGTGGTGGTGGAGCCGACGGCCAAGACGGACCACGAGGTCCGCGCCACCCTGGGCGCCATGCACCGCAGTATGCTCGCCGCGGTGGAGGGCCTCACCCCGGCCGAGCTCGCCGGCGCGGCCGCGTTCCTGCGGGCCCTGATCCGCAGCGTGGAGGAGCATGACGAGGACGAGGCGGACCAGCCCGCGTGAGGAACAGACTCAGCGGAACAGGTCCCAGACGCTGAACGTGGTGCGCTTGTAGACCGCGTTGTAGGCGGCGCGCTTCGGATCGCGCACCCACCCCATGCCCGGCCGGCCGTCCTCGCGGCCGGCACCCGTGCACCGCACCCGCCAACCCCAGGAGCTGACATGAGCACCGCACCCACCCCTTCTTCCTCCGACGACGCCCCCGCCGTCCTCGTCGAGACGCGGCCCGGCGTCGTGCGGCTGACGCTGAACCGGCCCGCGAAGGGCAACGCGCTCGGACTGACGATGGCGCGCGAGGTGCTCGCGGCGATCGCCGCGGCCGAGGCGGACGAGTCCGTGCACGTGCTCACGCTGACCGGCGCGGGGCGGATCTTCTGCGGCGGCGGGGACGTCCAGGCCATGGCCGCCTCCCCCGCCGGGCCGGAGCGGCGCGCGATGATCCAGGAGCTCGGCGAGGCGGCGGGCGAGGTCGCGGTGGCGCTGACGGGCTCTCGCCTGCTGGTGCTGGCCGGCGTCAACGGGACGGCCGCCGGGGCGGGGCTCGGGCTCATGCTGGGCGGCGACGTCGTGCTGGTGCGCGAGGACGCGCAGCTGGTGACGGCGTTCTCCGCGCTCGGGATGACACCGGACACGGGCGTGTCCTACTGGCTGCCGCGGGTGCTCGGGCCGGTGCGCGCGACGCAGCTGCTGCTCGGCGGGCGGCGCCTGAACGGGACCGAGGCCGTCGCGTGGGGCCTGGCGACCGAGGCGGTGGCCGGCGGCGCGTTCGCGGCGCGTCTGGCGGAGCTCGAGGACGAGCTGGTGGCCGGTCCGGCGCACACCTATGGGCCGACGAAGGCGCTGGCGCGCGGGGCCGACGTCGAGGCGCTGCGCGCGCATGTGCGGCAGGAGGCGGCGTCGATCGCGGCGGCGTCCGAGCACCCGGAGGCCGTGCGGCGGGTGGAGGCGTTCGCGGGCCGGTGAGGGGCGGACGACAGCCCGGGCCGGCGGCGCGTGTTCAGCGGGCCGCCCCCGGGCCGACCCCGGTCAGGTGCGCGAGGGCGTGGAGGTCACTTGAACATCTTCAGGACGTCACCCAGGCCGACCGTGGTGCGCCGGTAGACGGCGTTGTAGGCGGCGCGCTTCGGATCGCGCAGCCAGCCCATCCCCTTGCGGCCGTAGCCGGGGATGACCTTGCGCTTGATCGCACGCTTGGCGCGGCCCGTGGTGCGGGCCTTGATGGACTTCTTCAGGCTGGGCTTGCGGAGACCGATCTTCATGGGGCGAGCGTACTGGGTGGGGTGGACGGGGTGAGGGGGTCAGCGCCTCGCCAGGGCCTGCCCCTGGCAGGGCTGTCAGGAAGTCCTGTCGTCCTCCTGGACGGTGCGCAGGAACCATTCCAGCGCGTCGAGGAACGCCTCCTGCGCCGCGGCCGGCCGAAGGGTCTGCGGCTTGATGCTCGGGCGCCGGCGGAGAGACTCAGGGCCGAATTCCAGCCCGGGGATGAGATTCAGACGTCCCCGGAATTCGTCGAGAAGCGCCTCGTCCGTGAAGGGAGGCCACTTCGCCAGATGATAGAAGACGACCTCGACGCCGTACGTCGGGTACAGGATCACCGGCCAGATGGCGCGTGCTGACGTGCGCGGGACGACCAAGAAACAACCGCCGGCGGCATTGTCCGCGAATTCCGCCCGGCCACCGCGCTCGACCCAGCCTCGTTGGACCTCGATCAGTGCGCGGGCCGATTCGGGATCGTTGTGGTCGTGAAGTCGGTCGACCCAGCGGTCCCGCAGCGCAGGGTCGTTGCCCGGGGCGGCGAGCGACCGGGGATCGGTCAGGTCGACGTCGACGTCGATGAGCTCGGCGAGCTGCTCCGCCAGCAGCCGCTGGCCGCCGTCGGCACGTCCGTCCTCGGAGAAGCGCACGCCTTCGGCCGCGAGGACGTCGTGCGGATCGTCCGTGCGGTGGACGTCGGTCCACCGGAAGGACGGAGAGACGGTGCCTCCCGCCTGGAGCACACGATGAGCGTGCGGCAGGGCCGTCCGTGCGAGGTAGGTCCCCACGGGGACCGGATGGCTTCCGATCAGCCGTGCGAGTTCGCCGTAGGAGGTCCAGGACCCGGCGGGAATGGCCTCGACGGCATCCGACAGCGTCTGCCAGGCCGTGTGGGCGACTCCGGAGGCGGCCTCTGCTGAGGGCCCCGGCCAGATACCGACGATCCGGTCCGCCAGCCGCTCGGCGCGAGCACGGATCTGCGCGGGACCCCATACCGGCTCAGCGGAGATCTCCTGGTTCATGCGGATGCCGCTCTTGGCCAGCTCCGCACGCTTGACCGCGAAGGGCCCGTTGCTCAGCTCGCTGTTGTACCCGGTGAGGGTGAGGTTGCCCAAGGTGTGCAGGAGCTCGGTGTGCACCTCTCGAAGGTCCTGGTGCGCCTCGAGCTGGCCGGCCAGAGCGCGCTCCCACTCCTCCGTGAGGGTCTGCGGCATGACGTGCTCGATGGTCGCGCTGTCGAGGTCCACCGGCTCCTTGCTGCCGTAGGACTCCTCGATCCACCGGAGGATCAGCTTCCGGTGGGCCGCCCGGCCCGTCGTGTAGAAGGGTGCCGTCATCACGGCCTGGCGGATCTGATCGTCGGAGGCGAAGTGCTTCCGTCCGCTGGAGAGGAAGCGCTGCAGGGCATCCGCCGGGTCGTCCTGACCCTGGATATCCGCCGTCGCCGCGAGCAGAGTGCTGTTGAGACCGTCGGAATAGCGGCCGAAGACGAGGCGCCGGACCAGGTACGACTCGAGGTAGAGGAGCGCACGGGCCAGTTCGTCCGAGTCGATGTCCCCCAACGACCGGCGCTCCATCAGGTGCAGTGTGATCGGGAACGTCGTCGTCGTGCGCCAGGCGCGCAGGCGTGCCAAGCGGAAGCGCACTGCGTCGTCCTTCTCCTTCTCCGGGCGGAGCATCACGTCGTAGAGACGCCCCAACGCCAGGAACCGCTCGACTTCCGCCCTGACCTGCGACTCATCCTGCAGGCCACGCATGCGACGCTGCTGCCCCGCGTAGATCTCCGTCTGGCGGACCTTGGGATCCTGTTGCACCAGGTCAAGCCAGAACAGGGTCTCCAGTTCCTCATTGGAGAGCAGGTTCTGCAACGGGAGCCACAGGGTGGTGTAGACCTCATCCGCCCGTGTGGGCAGCTGCATGAACAGGTAGTTCCTGAGCAGGTCGCCCTGGGTGAGCTTGAGGCCGGTGTTGTTCAGCGACTCGAAGATGCGGTGGGCGTTGTCGTTCTCCCCGGTGGTCACGGACACGATCGACAGGCCGGCGACGACGGCGGACTCGACCTCCGCCAAGGTCAGCGGCTCCTCTTCACCGTCAGCAGACGGTTGGCTCAACCCGAGCAGCTTCGTCAGGAAGAACTGGTGGGCTTCGCTGATCCTGGAGCCTTCGGCAGCGTCCGGGGCGTGCTCGATCCGTCCGCGGTAGGCGCCACGGTCGGCCTGGGTGGGCAGGACCTTGTAGCGGAGATCGCCGTCCTCCCACTTGTTGACCAGGTACTTCTCGTTGACCCGATCGGCGTGCATGGGGCCTTCGTGCTCAGCCCGGTGGTCGCGGACAGCGGCGAGGAGGAGCGTCAGCGTCGTCAGCCGCTGCTGCCCGTCCACCACGAGCCACCGCTGGACGCCACCGGGCCCGTTGTCCCGGAAGCCGGCGAGAACGAGGGAGCCGATGAAGTGAGTCGCCGAAGGGTTGTCCCGCCGGTGGTCGGCGACGTCCACGACGTCCTCCCACAGTCGCTGCCACTGCGGGCGGCCCCAGGAGTACGTCCGCTGATAGAGCGGGACCGTGTACTGGTAGGAGCCCCCGAGGAGTTCCTGAAGGGTGACTTCACGCGCGGCGACCATGGGACGAGCCTAACGGGGGCTCTGAGGCCAGATCGTCCCGAGGTGTCAGGGCCGTTTGCCCTGCCACTCCTGGATCACCCGCCGCATGCTGTTCCCGTGTTCCTTGATCTGAGGGACGTCCCAGTCGCCCTCGGCGTGAAGGATGCCGGCCATGAGCTGGAACTTGAGGCTCTGCTCGTCCGAAGAGTACTGCTTCACCTTCGAGACGGGCATCAGGTTGTTCCGCTGGGAGTTCTCGCGTCGGCCCATGATGCACAGGTTCCCGAAACGGTTCACCTCCGTTGATGTCAGGACCTTCTGCCCTTCGCCAGGAACCACGGGATAGAAGTGCTCCACCGAGGTCCGGTACCGGAAGCGGAATGAGCCTGCACGTTGGGACAGGACACTCCGTTCAACGTCGCCGAGTGCAGCCCAGAGCGGCCCCGCTTCGGCGGACGGATTACGTCCGAGATCCCAGAGGATGTAATCCAGGACGTTGAACACGAAATTCGGGACCTTGACCCCAAGGTCCAATCCCTCGTCCGCGTCGTAGGCGCGAAGCCGCTCGCGGGCCAGGTCCTCCAGCATGCGCTGGAAGGCCTCGCCGTCCACGCAGTCCACCGGCTGCGCATCCAGCCATCGCAGGATGCGGTACAGGAAGTACTTGGACGTGCGGCGCGTGTCGGTGACCTGGAACATGGCCTGAAGGTTCCGGACGGCGTCCTGGACCTGCGGATCCTGGAAGGTGTTCTTCACACCCAGCCGTCGGCGCGGCGAGCGCTCGCCGGCCTCCGTCTCGAGCTTCTGAGCTCGGCTGAGCACCCAGTTCTCCTCGTCCGCCTGTGTTCCCGTCGTCGCCAGAGTCCTGATCACATAGGTGTCCAGCAGAAGGCGCATACGGAGCAGCGTCACGAGGAAGCGCTGAGACCAGGCCGCGTCGGCCTGGCCGTGCTGGGCGAACTGCTCCAGCAGGGAGCCGTCCTCGAGCCGCACGGCCCCCGTTGAGTCCTGGCCCCATCGCGGCAGGCCGGGCTCGGCCCCCTCACCCTTCTCCTGCATCACGCGCAGCACATGCAGCAGCAAGTTCGGGAAGTCGACGATAGTCCCGTAGGCGCCGGTATCGGCGTCGTCCTGGCGCTGGTCGGACGAGGGCCAGGACTCCACGGCGGTCTGCCCGGCGGCCCGCAGAGCCCCAATGATGGTGCGGGCGCCCGACACCGTCGCGGTCAGGCTCGGCGCGAGAGCTGCCCGCAGCGACGCGAAATCCCGTGTGAGGAGGGACGACCAGGACGCTCCGAAGACGGCGTCTCTTGCCGCCTCACCCCCATCCTTCGGCCGCTCGGTTGAGAACTGGAGCTGGACGTGGCGGTCCAGAACGGCGCAAGCGTCCCAGACGTGCGCGAACACCTTCCGGTCCGTGGCGTCCTGGAGAGGCCGCATCAATGTGGCCTTGAGGATCTCGTGCTTGGCGAGCTGCTCACCGCGGGTGTTCATCACCTCGAAATAGTGGTTGAGGTCCGTGCCCTTCGGAAGCTCGGTGCGCAGCAACCGGACATGCTTCCAGAGGTACGCGAGGTCGTCGCCGTCGAACATCACCTCCTGATCGTCTGCCGGGGTTTGCCGGTCCATGGCCCGCCGGCAGGCCGCAGCGATCGTCTCGACGGCCACCCCGATGGCGTCCACCTGGAACGACGTCCCGGCGGGGGCGCCCCGACGACGGAGGGTCGCGAGGTCATCCCCGGCCTCGGGGCGCCCTTCGTAATCCAGGACGGCCAACGCCCGGGGGTCGAGGACACCGGCACGGATGACACGCT